>LLEN01000131.1_pt1 | contig 15882 bp, 16 predicted proteins | sample 595881 | NCBI WGS metagenome assembly LLEN01 (sample SAMN02919314, study PRJNA255460) | bioreactor metagenome | biome: chemostat; feature: culture 2012_10.3; material: sediment; isolation source: day86 10degC chemostat 2012 inoculated with Wadden Sea sediment taken from... | place: Germany: Bremen ...
TTCAGTAAAATCTGCCGTCAGACCTGAGTGAGTTTTATCCTTATTAAGGTAGTCATATGGCGCCCAGTCACGATGGATCCCAATGGTGATATAGGGATGTTTGTCTAGCCAACTTCTTTCGTCCGGGCTTAAGCGTAGCTGACCGTAATTGGTGAACATATTGATTTGCCCTGGGCTCAGCCATTGGTTGTAGATGGCCGTGAGACTCTGGCTTTTAATGTCTTCCAAGGCGAAATTGATCCGGCTTAGCAGCTTGTGTTTACCCTTTTGTGTGGCAAAGTGTAAATGGTTAGTAGGCAGGCCCGGCAGAATCGACAGCTCCAGCGAGGAGTCGTTATGCTGCCGGAGCAAATCTGACAACACGACGGCATCACCGATATAGCATCGGCACTTGCTTGCTGGACGGCTTCTATCGCATGTAGGCTGTCGGTAACCGGAACCAAGGAGGTATTAGGCATGAGGCTGGGCAATAGTTCTTGCAGGGCAAACCCTTGCTCAACTGCTATTTTCTTACTATTCAACTCCTGAAATTGATTAATGGGCTTCTCTTTGGTGATCACGGCCCGTCTTATCGAGAACATCGGTTCGCTGAACGCCATATATCGCTGACGGCTAAACGTGGAAGTTACCCCGGGAAGAAGATCCAGCTCACCAGCCTTGAAAGCCGTGAGCACATCGTTGTAGGTCGGGAAAAATGTAATTTCATAGGTAAAGTCGGCACGTTCTGCGACTTGGTCCAGCACATCAATCAGTAATCCATCGACCCGCCTGTTGTGATTTGTTGTTTCTTTGGTAGTAAGAGCAGAGGTCTTCTCGGTGATATAGATGTAGGGAGGAAAGCTAAAACTGGGTAAACCGACTCGAAGGTGAGGAGCCGCTATGCTGGATATCGGCAATACCGCCAAGAGAAAACAACAGGCAATGATAATGCGTCTGCCCCAGTGGTAGATTAGTTCAGTTATCATTCCTTACTTCCTTGTAAAGCGATGTTTTGTATGAGAATACCTTGTAAGCCTTGGTTTATGAACACATGCCTAATAAACCCATGTCTTGTAAATACATGCCTTATAGAAAATAGTATTTAGCCAGTCACTGTCAGCGAGGGCGTATCGATTTTAACCAGATCCTTCAGGGCTAGGGACTGCAATCGAGAGAGGGAGCTGGTTGTTGTCGGTCCGTTGGAGGGATCAATCTGTAGTTTTATTTGGCTGAGCTCTTCATTTCGACCAAGATCCCGATAACCGAGACAGATCAGAAAGCCGGTTTCAAAGTCAGCAATCTCTTTATCGAGGATCTGGTCCAACAGATCAGTGGCTAATTCTGTATTTCCGAGCTGAGCTAAACGTAGCGCCTGAAGGGCTTTTTGGGTCGCTTTAGAGGTTAGGTTACTGTCGTTGCCTCTGCTGATCCGATACCACGCCACATCAGCACGCCAGTTTTGCAAGGCATTTTTATCTGTATTGCACATGTCGGCATAGATAGACAGACCTCGTTGGCCAGAGGTGTCCCACATGGAGTGAGGCAGTAGGTTTGCAACATGTAACAGGTGTGGGATAGCTTTTTCGAAATGATTACTGGCAATATGCAGCCATGCGATGTTGAGAGTCTGTTCGACGCTACTGTTATGTAATTGCAATGCACGTTGAATAGCTTGTTCGGCGTCAGGCCATCGTTCTGCCTCAATACAGATCTCAGTTTTGAGGTTTAATAGGCGAACATTAAATTTGTTCTCTTCAATCAACATATTGACCTGCTGAAGTGCAGTTTTGTATTGCTGTTTGCTCAGTAATATCTCAACCTGTTTGATTCTTGCCGGTAGATGATTATGCAGTTGAAGCAAGCCAGACAGCATTGCCTGGGCTTCATCGTATTGCTGGTTTTTACAAAGTAGGTTGGCAATATGAATAATGCCACTTTTCAGCGCCATGGTATCTGGCGCACTGGCAAAGAGTGGTTTGACTTCAGCAAGACCGTTCTTGTTGAAAGCCTGCTCGAGGTGTTGGCAAAATTCGCGTCTTAATAGGCCGGAAGAAACACGCTTGATGATATCGTCTGAGCGGATAGGCTTGATCAGATAACCGTCGGGTTCGAGCTGGGAGTAGCCGAGGAAAACATCCTGCTGTCGTTGCCGGTAACAATGTAAACCAGTGTCTGTTGTTTGAGAATATCTTTGTAACGTAAAAATTCGAGCAGATGCAATCCGGTACTGCCCGTCCCAAGGTTATGGTCGATAAGGAGAATATCAAATTTTTGCTTGTTACAGGCTGCAATTGCTCCCTTGGCGCTGGCAGTACTAATTATATTATTCATCGGTACCCCGAGCTTCATTAGCAACGCACGGGTAGCACTCTGAATAATGTTACTGTCATCGATGATCAAGTAAGTGGATTGAGCAAGTATTTCCATATAGGATCTCCATCACGAAGAAACACGTATCCGTATGAATCAACTATAGTTTAGGAAAAATCACATATGAAATTTATTGGTTATGTTTTGCGCTAATTAACAAAAGTGAATGTAACTGATACGAAACAATAAAAGACCGCCAATGCGGTCTTTTATTGTTGTATTTAATATGGTTCGTATTATTTACATTGCACTACAGGATCATCGAGGCCAACCAGCCAAAGGCAATCAGAGGCAGGTTGTAGTGGATGAAAGTCGGCACGACCGTTTCCCAAACGTGTTCATGCTGACCGTCGGCATTCAGGCCAGCCGTTGGACCCAATGTTGAGTCAGAGGCAGGAGAACCTGCATCACCTAGAGCCGCTGCGGTACCAACCAGCGCGACTGTGGCCAGTGGCGAGAAGCCGAAAGTGAGGCACAGCGGAACATAGATAGTTGCCAGAATTGGGATCGTCGAAAATGAAGAACCAATCCCCATGGTAACCAGCAGGCCGACAACCAGCATCAGTAGCGCTGCCAGTGGCTTATTATCACCAATGACATCAGCCAAAGAGCTAACCAGTGTTTCAACACCGCCGGTCGCTTTCATCACCGAGGCAAAACCCGCCGCTGCAATCATAATGAAGCCAATCATTGCCATCATGTGAACACCTTTGGTGAACACATCGTGGGTCTCTTTCCATTTGATTACGCCGCCAAATGTGAACACCATGAAACCAATCAGGCCGCCGATAATCATAGAGCCGCTGTACAGTTGGGCACCGAGAGCAGCAACAATCGCACCGATGGCAATATAGACATGCTGCATGTTGATTTCAGCATGTTCAGGCTCGTTGGCAAGGATCTTCTCTTCAGAATACTCGCGAGGCTTGCGGTAGCTGAAGAAAGTGGCCATAAGCAGGCCAAAAACCATTCCGAGGGCAGGAAGCAGCATGGCATAAGGTACTTGGCCCGCTGTCACATCCAAACCGTTGTCATGTAGGTTTTTCAGCAAGATATTGTTGAGAAAAATACCGCCAAAGCCGACAGGCAGAACCATATACGGTGTTACCAGACCGAATGTCAGCACACAGGCAATCAGGCGACGATCCAGTTTCAACTTTGCAAATACATGCAGCAGGGGTGGGATCACAATCGGAATAAACGCGATATGAACCGGGATGATGTTCTGAGAAGAGATGGCAAGAAGCACTAAAATGATAAGAACGGAATATTTTACACCTGTTGCAGCCGCTGCGTTTTCATGGCCGCTAATACGTTTGATCACTTTTTGTGCCAGTACATCTGTGATGCCTGAACGTGAAATGGCGACGGCAAACGTACCGAGCATGGCATAGCTCAGGGCGGTAGTTGCTCCGCCACCTAAACCGCCTTCAAATGCGGAAACGGTTTCTGCTAGGGGCATCCCGCCGATAAGGCCACCTATAATGGCACTGAAGGTAAGCGCGACGACAACATTGACCCGCATTAAAGCAAGGACAAGCATGACGCATACCGAAATAACTACTGGGTTCATAAAACTAAGATCCATCCGTTGTGTTATGGCATATGTGTAAAGTTTATTATTATTTTTGGCTGTTTCGCTCAAAAACATTCAGTTTGCTGAAATTTTACGACATGTCGAGAAAAATTTGATGCCGGTAGAGTATTTTATTTTTTTTCTGCCCAATGTCTCAGCCTTGTCGCAAAGCTGTGCCTATACTGTTCGTGCAATGAACACTATGTATAACCGTTAGTGATAACAACATGTTAGAGCTGATTTTCGAACGTAATGCCTTGCCAGTTATCACTTGGTAGGGGATTCACTAAATGGAGTTTATTATGAGTGTATTAGTAGGCCGTCCTGCCCCTGATTTTACTGCTGCGGCCGTTCTCGGCAATGGCGAAATTGTTGATCAGTTTAATTTGAAACAGCATACACAAGGGAAAGCGGCGGTTATTTTCTTCTATCCCCTGGATTTTACTTTTGTTTGTCCCTCAGAGCTGATTGCTTTTGACAAGCGTTTTGCTGACTTCCAAGCTAAAGGTGTGGAAGTGATCGGAATCTCGATTGATTCACAGTTCTCTCATAACGCGTGGCGCAATACGGCGGTGGAAGATGGTGGTATTGGCCCGGTTCAGTATCCTTTAATTGCTGATACCAAGCATGAAATTTGTCAGGCTTACGATGTGGAACATCCAGAAGCCGGTGTGGCATTCCGTGGCTCGTTCCTGATTGACCAAGAAGGTATGGTTCGCCACCAAGTGGTGAATGATTTGCCGCTGGGCCGTAATATCGATGAGATGCTGCGGATGGTCGATGCGCTTCAGTTCCATGAAAAGAACGGCGAAGTATGTCCGGCGCAGTGGGAAAAAGGCAAGGAAGGAATGGATGCGTCACCACAAGGGGTGGCCAAGTACTTGTCTGAACATACCGATGACTTGTAAACAACTTACAGATTAGTATTTAAAGCCGTTGGATAAAAAAAAGGCTAGCCGGGTGGCTAGCCTTTTTGTTTCTACCAAAGTAAGAACATTGTCTAGATTGATGGTTGTGGCAAGGTTGCCGAAAGGACCGAACCGTTATTCGGAACTGTTAGACTTGTACCGTCACCATTGGCCATGCTGGCAATGTGATCTTGCATTTCGCCGGTTGCATTGTCAGCACCAGCCTCGTTACGGTCTTGCTTTTGGCTGTTATGTACACCCTCCGTGAAGTAGGTAACATGTTTGACCAAAGTAGATACATTGCTATTGGTGACAGTCAGGTTTAGCAGGCTTTCGTCAACCAATGGCAAGGTGCCACCAAATTTAGAAAATGGCTTTTGGATTGTAGTGCCAGTGACTGTACTTCTGAACGTAAGTTGATTTGGAATGGTACTGTCGTCCTTAACTACTGATAAGTAGACAGGCAGCCCACTGCTGATAAGTGGCGCATGATTGAGAGGATCAATGGTGTCCAGAATCGTTTGCGCGGCATAGGCAAAGTCACGGAAGTTTTTATATACCTCGGTTAGGGTTGCAATGGACTCAGGGTCGCCTTTGCCAACCAATAAGGCCTCAAAGCCTGTATAACAGGTTTTATAATCCAAAGTCTTCGCGTCACAACCGGCCTTGAAGTCAGCATCAGCGCCTGCCAGTAGGTTACCTTTCACAAAGTTACCGAAGCTTCCTGACTCCAAAAGAAGGTATGGAATACCGGCGCCAGGGTTGGCAAGTGCCAGCTTGTTGATATTAAAGAACAACGCATCATTTTGCTGGTCTGCAGCAGATGTGCCGAGTGGGCGATTAGTTACATTGCCGAAAGCAACCCCGGTCATAGCACCTAAAGAGTGGCCGATGAAACTGACGCCTTTGTCTGGGTTTATCCAGCCAAATGTTCCCATCGCACCGGCATTTCCTTGCTTTATGGAGGCAAACAATCTGCCGATAGCAACACGAAGATTGATTTGGTCCATGACGCTTTGACGCAGGTTGTCTCGCCCTACCGGTAATGTTTCAAGGTTTAAGAATATTTCAGGCTTGGTAGACGCTGTAACAGTTCCAACTCCCGGAATTGTTACGCCACGTGTTCCATGCAATGGCAAGTCAATCGCAAAGATTGCGTTACAGGTACTGCCGATGATGGTATCTGGCAATGAACTGGTTTTCAGCTCTTCTTTGTTTGCCGTGATCCCGTGCTGATAAATGCTGACGGTGTTTTTTTTCATTCGCTTGGCAACCGCTGGCAGCAGGTGGCAGAACTAAGGTGTACTCAACTTCCTGTACGGATTTGAGTTTAGGTACCGGGCTGTAGCGTGTGATTAGGCGATCGCTATCAAGCTGGCTTCCGTTGGACAGGGTGATCGTCTTCCCTGTTAATAGAGGAAGGACTTTGAGCTGCACGGCCGGATTGGAGCTGACGTTTTCAAGGTCGTCTTGGGTAATACCCCAGGTTGTCAGCTTTTGCATTACGATGGCTTTGTCAGCGCTGCTTGCGGTTTCATCTCCCAGCAGGTTCTTGATGGCAGCCAAGCTTGGCATGCCGCTTTGCCACGGAGTGGTCGAAAACTTGTCTGCCGCCGTTTCAAGGAAATATGGCAGATATACTTTTCCGGTATAGACTTCGTTTGTTCCACCGACAGTATTCCCCGCAGATGTCGGAGTTGTCATTGTATATAATTTGGCTAGATCTGCTGCGGAAACATCACCGATTGCAGAACCTTGCCATACACTGGCGGCACCATTTTTTTTAGCGCAAGCGCTGTTGCGGCTTTTCCTGCAAACAGAACGTCACCCGCCGAGGCAGTAGTAAACCAGCTGGTAAAGATGATCTTATTTTTATCAACCCCTGCTGCTGCAAAAGTTGCCTCACTAGCATGGGTTAGATCCTGTGCTGGTTCGAGTTTTTTTTGACTGGTGCTTTTGTCGTTGATTTCAAAACGGCATAGCTGTTAGTCATGCCGACTTCATTGCCTTTGACATCTTTTAAATCAGAGGTGACAGCAAATTGATACTGACTAGCTGGCTTCAAGGGCTTGGTCAGCAATACAGTCAAGGTTTTTCCTGAGGCAAAAAACTTTGAAATCACCGTTAGCTTGGGTCAGTCGTTTGGGTGGTATGCTGGCATAATCTTTGGATGTCGGATCGCCCGTTTCTAGTAAGTAGAATCCATCTGCAGCGGTTGCACTGTCAAGATCATTGCCGGTAAAGTCGATGATTATTGGTTGGTTGGTACTCCAACCGTCGGTCTTACCCATAGCCACTAGCGGATCGGACCATTTAGTCGGATCTTTTGCTAACTTTTCGGTGGCTAGGGTTCCATCGTCTTTATCCATGGCCAGGTAGGTAGGCTTGATTACAACCGGGACATTTGGATTGGAAATTAAGTCAAATTTAATCTTTGTTTCTGCTTTCAGGCTCTTTTCGATGATTGGATCAATTGTTGGTTTGCCAGTAACTTCGCTTTCGTCACCGCAGCCATATAAGCCAATACTTGATGCAATGAGTATCGCTAGAATATTCTTTTTCATGTTATATCCCTATCTTCAAATCATTTTGCAGCCTCGTGGGGCTACAGAGTCCTAGAATTTATAATTGATTTGCGCGGCGCTGATAATTGCACCACCGGAAGAGGTGAATGAGGTACCATCTTCTACAAAGGTGGTTTCTTTACCGTCTAGATAGGTAAAGCCAACATCAAATGACATGCTTTTGCTGTAGGCATAGGTAGCTCCTGCTGAGTACCAGTAACGGTCTGTATCAGGAATACTTAGGGTTGATTTGCCTGCTTGCTCGTCGAAGGCAAAACCGGCGCGAAGGTCCATTCCGGGTTCAGGGTGTAGGTTGCTCCGATTGAGTAACGGGAGTTATCGTCATAATCTTCGTCTTTCAGAAGGCAAACACCTGCTTGGCCATTATATCCAGGGTTACACTGGTCTCCGGTACCACGCAGCTCTTCAAACTTGCTGTACTGAATCCACTGAATACTATAATGAACAGCCCACTGGCTATTCAGAGCGTGATAGCCGGAGAATTCTGCAATAGCGGGTAGAACAACATCAAGATCACCGGGAACCGTATTGTTGGGCGTTCCAGTGATTTGGCCAGTATAATCGGTAAAATCACCTTCAAACTCCAGGTCAACTTGTGAGCGATAGCTCAGCCCAAAACGATGGTTGTCATTGATTTCATAGAGTGCGCCGATGTTCCAGCCCCAGCCCGTGGTATCCCCTTCCATCTTCATACTTTGATCACTTGGTTCGCCACCAGCAACGGTCGCCAGCGACCCTAAAAAGCGTGTGAGCTCGGCATCGCCATAGACGAGGCTGACACCGCCGCCGATGCTGAAACTTTCATTGATGCGATAGGCAATATTTGGGTTGAAATTCAGAGTTATCAGGGAGGTCTCACCGGCAGCGGAACCCGCGTTAAAATCTGCCGGGTACTCCGTTGCAACACCGTAGCTGGTAAACAGTGCCAGTCCTACCGCGAAGCGATCGTTGATGGGGTGAATATAGTAACCGGCGGGTACTAAAGCTAGAGGTGCAACATCTTTTGCTGTCTGACCGAAATCATTGTCTCTAACTTCGATATCTGGGTCGACAATGGTTAATCCACCAGACAACTCAGCTGTTTTAAAAAGGGTCATTGCAGCAGGGTTTCGAGCTAGTACTGATGCATTATCTGCAACAGCAGCTTCCCCGGAGAACGCTCTGCCTAAGCCAGAAGCAGAATGTTCGTTTACCTGAAAGCCAGCAGCGTTGACATTGATAGACATTAATGCCGCGGTTACTGCAACGGCGGTTAGTGTTATTTTTCTGGACATTATTATATTTGCCTCTCTGATCTTTGCTTCTTGTTCTTGTTCTTCATTCCATGAAGGAAAAACAAATAAATGAAATACGGTTCCACGCAGAATCAGATAAAACAGGCTCTATGCTTAACGCGTTCAGAACAAGGCATGTTGCTCCGGCATAGTGGTTTTGTGTAGTTATGACACAAAGAGATTATGCAAGCGCGAGCAGTCTTCCATAGAATCAATCTGAAACAATATGAAACAGTATTAATCAGTATAAGGATGAAAAATATAAATGTTAACCCGTTGTAACACGTTGTTTTTACGGAAATTGGCTAATTGAATGGTATATTATTAAATTATGTTTTAAACGTATGTTTTAAATAAATTGGGTGTTTGAAAACATGATTCTAAAAGCCCAGCACGGCTGGACTCATAGGAGGTCTGATGAGTTTTGCGTGTTTAATTTTTAAGACACTTCGTTTTTTTTCTGTTTGAGGTTCACAAAGTGACCATTCGCCTAATTTCTTCCATTTGTTAACAATCTCACAAAAAAAATAAAAGGGGCGTTTGGAAACATTGTTCTAAAACCACAGCAGTACTGTGGTTTTTGGTGGTCCGATGAGTTCGATGTGTTTTAATTTTGAGGTTCTTCGCTTTTTTTCTGCTGGAGATTCACAAAGTGGCCATCCACCTAATTTCTTCCATTTGTTAACAATCTCGCAAAATAATTCCGCGGTTCGTTCGGTGTCGTATAGGGCGGAGTGCGCTTCTTTGTTATCAAATGGAATTCCGGCTGTGCTGCAGGCCTTAGCCAACACCGTTTGTCCGAATACCAAACCACTCAAAGCAGCCGTGTCGAATGTCGCAAATGGGTGGAAGGGATTGCGTTTTAGTTTGGCTCGTCCAGAGGCGGCCATGACAAAGCTGTGATCAAAATTCGCATTGTGGGCAACCATGATCGCGCGGGAACAGCCTGCGGCTTTTTGTTCCTTACGGATTTGCTTATAGATCTCTTTTAGCGCAGTTTCTTCAGTAACTGCCCCACGGAGTGGCTGAACGGATCACGGATGCCGTTGAACTCCAGTGCTTCTTTGTGAATCACTGCACCTTCAAACGGCGTAACATGATAATGGATCGTAGAAGCGGGCTTTAACCAGCCTTCTTCATCCATCTGCAGGGTGACTGCGCAGATCTCGAGCAGGGCATCTGTGTTGGCGTTAAAGCAGCAGTTTCAACATCAATGACGACGGGAAAGTAGCCGCGAAAGCGACTTTTTTAAGGTGTTTAGTTCGTTATCTTGGCTCATAGCACTGTGGTTGATAAAAATGAAGAGCGCATTATGTCAGATTCATAACTGGAGCTAAACCTTAATTCACAACGAGTAAACAGGCCCTAAAGATTTTTCTGTCAGATCCGATACAATAGTCAGCATTACGATTGAGCCGGTGGTAGGAATATGGGCAAAACAACAACATCATTGTGCTTGGCAGGAGCATTGCTGGCCGTTGCGACAGCAAGTAGCCCTGTTATGGCAAACAAGCAATATGTGGCCACGCCAGCGCAATCAAGCTGGAAAGTTGCCGTTGATACGCCACTGGAATGTAGAATGCTCCATTCAATTCCGAATTTTGGCGAAGCGCAGTTTACCTCCCGAGCGAGCAAGAAAATCAATCTTGATTTCGAGCTTAAAATGCGTCGGCCAATGGGGGAAACGCGAAATGTCAGCCTAGTGTCGATGCCGCCGCGCTGGATGCCGGGTGATGCGGCCGAACCGATCACCAAAATTACATTCTTCAAACAGTTTGACGGTTATATTGGCGGGCAGATGGCTTGGGCAATGTTGACTGAGCTTGAAAGCGGACGCTACCCGACGTTGAGCTACCAAGATTGGCAACATCGAAATAAGCGAATAGAGGTCGGGCTTTCTGCTGTTGCGTTCCAGACACCTTATCAGCAATTTAGTCAGTGCCTAGATAATTTGTTGCCATACAGTTTCGACGATATTGCCTTCACCATTCTGCATTATGATCAGGATAGCGACGAGCTGAATAAATCATCACGCCAGCGCTTGGCTCAGATCACAGACTTTGTTCGATACAGCGATGATGTCGATTTAGTGCTCGTGGCGACATATACCGACTCTCGGGGAGGGAAGAACGTGAATCAGGCGCTGTCGGAGCGGCGAGCAAGAAGCTGGAAGCGTACTTTATGGAAATGGGACTGCCAAAAAAAATCGGATTCAGGTCGAGGCTTATGGCAAGCGCCGTCCAATTGCCGATAATTCAACGCCTATCGGGCGTAACCAAAACCGTCGTGTTGTGATCTCATTGGGTCGAACAATTATCTAGCACACGAATATCCAGCGCGTAAGTGAGTATTCTTTGACGGTGACAAGAACAAAAAGCGAGATACCGATGGCATCTCGCTTTTTTTTGCACTTTAGTCTTCGACTTAGAACCCGTTAAGCCATCAATGAAGGCGGAACTTGGCGATTAGCTCGCATTGATTACTGTCATTGATATGCTCGAGTTGGCGTGCAACGGCCGGGTTAGGGTGGCGTTTTAGAAACGAGACCAATGCCGATTTACAGCACCCCAATGTATCAACAAATGCATCACACTCTTTACGCGGGCATTGTGGAATAAGTGCCATCACTTGTTCAGAGGCGAGCTGCAAGTATTTCAGTTCATACTCGTTGTCCCCAGCCTTGCGCCAAAAAGAAGCCAAATTGTGGCAAGACGTGACTTTGATAGTCAATAAGTCCTCTAGCTCTTCACGTGTACCGAGCACTGGCTCTAGCTGCTGTGACTCAGCCAAAGCCAGCTGATAGTGGATCACTGACATCATCGGCTTATGACTCTCCTCGGCTTCTGCTGCCAACAAGGTATGCCGTTCCCAGCGTGATACATTCATGATTCTTCCTTTAATTACTGCTGCTGTAATGCCTCGATAAAATGTAATTCGATTTGTTGCCAGTCGACAACATGCCACCAGGCTTCAATATAGTCAGGGCGTTTATTTTGGTAACTGATGTAGTAAGCGTGCTCCCAGACATCAAGCGCTAATATGGGCTCACCACGGTTGCCGACGACATCCATCAGCGGGTTGTCTTGGTTGCTGGTGGAGGATATTTCCAGCCGACCGTCATTGACGGAAAGCCAGATAAAGCCTGAGCCAAAATGACTAGCAGCCGCATCGGAGAAAGCAGCCTTGAAATGTGCAAAACTACCGAAGTGGCAGTTAATGGCTTCTGCTAGCAGGCCGCTAGGTTGTCCGCCTCCATTGGGTGACATACACAGCCAGTAAAGGTTGTGGTTAAAAAAAACCACCTCCGTGATTTCTTACTGCTGGTGATTGCTGGGATACGTTGGCAAAAATTTCATGCAGAGATTGTTGTTCGAGTGCGGTATTGGCAATCGCAGTCATAAACTTGTCGAAATAGGTTTTATGGTGACGGCTATGGTGTATCTCCATTGTTTTGGCGTCAATATATGGCTCGAGTGCATGATAGGAATAAGGCAGTTCAGGAAAATTGAATGACATGACCGTTCTCTCTTGGTTTTTTTTAGTTATAGTAATGAGAATGAATATCGTTATCAACCCTGTATTTTATGGTGCTACTTGCCTTTCTTATTTTTGGAACTGAAGTAACGACCGAAAGAGCTAAATTGAGATGGGTATATAAAAAAAAGACATACTAAGAAAAGGCGGTGGTTATGAAGAAGCTTTTGTTGATATTAATGTTCGGTTCCGGCTTGGTTTTTGCCGATGATTCGGTAATAGGCAGCGAAGCAAGTAAAGTCGAGAAAGAGCTAGCTAGTGAGGTTACCGCGAAGCAGATCTCGCTAGATCAAGCTGATGAGATGGAACTCAATCGCGCTGATACTTATGAAGTGACCAGTACGGTAAGTGTTGAAAATCTAGAGTTGCTGATTGCTGAGAGGTTAGAAGGCAGCGTGATGCCTTTCTATTCAATTGAGTTTAATGACCCGAATAAAGACAACGAATATCGCGCCACTGTTACGGAATATTTCGGTAAAGTTGAGTAGTCGCTATTGGTCTGTGTAAGCAAAGCCTGATGCAGGCTTTGCTTACAGTAATTGGGCTGAACTAATGAAAGTTAGCCGCGCTGGATCAGCTCGATTTTATATCCATCCGGATCGGTTACGAATGCAATGTGTGTCGTCCCGCCTTTTACTGGGCCCGGCTCTCGGGTAACGTTGCCCCCTGCTGTTTTAATGGCATCGCAGGTTGCATAGATGTCTGCAACCCCAATTGCGATGTGACCAAAAGCATCTCCCATTTCATAGCCGGTGGTGCCCCAGTTATAGGTCAGCTCGATGACGGCTCCTTCTGATTCATCGCCGTAGCCGACAAAGGCAAGCGTATATTGATAGGTTTCATTGTCATGCTTGCGCAGTAGCTGCATGCCCATAATGTCGGTATAAAATTGGATGGAGCGATCGAGATCGCCCACGCGCAACATCGTATGAAGAATGCGTCCGTTTGCCATAATGCCTCCGGTGTAGGATCTTGTTTGAATGGCTATATGATAGGTGTAGCCGACTAAAACATAAAATTATCATTCATAATTGTTTTGAGTATGTTTTGTTATTCGTCTGGATAAACTTTGTCTTTGAACTCACAAAGATCTTCAATAATGCAGCTGCCGCAACGGGGTTTGCGGGCAACACAGGTATAGCGGCCGTGTAGGATCAGCCAGTGGTGCACATCGACCTTGAACTCTTTAGGGACGACCTTCAGTAGTTTCTGTTCGACCTGATCAACATTCTTGCCCATCGCGAGCTTGGTTCGGTTTGATACTCGAAAAATATGGGTATCGACAGCAATGGTCGGCCAGCCGAAGGCGGTATTGAGGACGACATTTGCCGTTTTGCGGCCTACCCCCGGTAATGCTTCCAGCGCATCTCTGTTTTCAGGTACTTCCCCACCGTGTTGTTCAAGTAAGATTTTGCATGTCTTGATGACGTTTTCAGCCTTGGAATTAAACAGGCCGATGGTTTTGATATATTCCTTGACCCCTTCGACACCTAGATCAAATATCGCCTGAGGTGTATTGGCAACAGGGTAGAGTTTGTCTGTGGCTTTGTTGACGCTAACGTCTGTTGCCTGAGCAGATAGAAGAACGGCGATAAGCAGCTCGAAAGGAGTGCTCCAGTGTAGTTCGGTTTCTGGGTGGGGGTTTTCTGCCCGAAGGCGTTCAAGTATCTGAACGCGTTTTTCATTATTCATGCTTGCTTCCTAACCATTTTTGGCTGATACCGCAGTGAGCTATCCATCTGGTGTAGGGCCAGAAACAGGTTGAGCTTCCTGTTAATGAATAAAGCTAACTGCGGTTTATTATTGTGTTTTAAATATTGCGTCTAAAATATTGTGTTCTTAATTAGCAGACGTTACCCGAGCACGTTCAATCGCCGGTTTGGCTTCAGCATCAGCGATTTTCTGCTCGCGCTTTTTATCAATAACATTCTTGAGTGCGATGATGAACCCTACGCCGATAAAGGCGCCGGGTGGCAGCATGGCCAGCAAGAAGTTGCTGTCGAAGTTGAAGACTTCGATGCGCAATGATGCCGCCCAGTCTCCAAGCAGGCGATCTGCACCATCGAACAAGGTGCCATTGCCCAAGATTTCACGCATTGCGCCAAGAACAACTAACGTTGAAGTTAATCCCATCCCCATCCACAAACCGTCCCAAACTGCGGGTATTGGATCGTTTTTAGAGGCAAAAGATTCAGCTCGGCCAATAATGATGCAATTGGTAACGATCAGAGGAATGAAGATCCCCAGTGACTGGTAGAGTCCGTAGGTGAAGGCGTTCATCAATAGCTGGACACAGGTGACCAGTGCCGCAATGATCATTACGAAAACCGGGATCCGGACTTCCGATGGGACCCATTGGCGTACCAAAGAGACGATTAGATTAGAGCCGATAAGCACCGCAGTCGTCGCAAGTCCAAGGCCGAGGGCATTGGTTACGGTCGCTGATACCGCCAATAGGGGGCAAAGCCCCAGTAGTTGAACGATCGCCGGGTTGTTAGTCCACAGGCCATTTTTCATCAGTTCTTTATTCATGCTCATGAGTTGCCCTGACAATTCAGAGGTTGATTAAATAGTTCTTGCTGGTGGCGCTGGTAATATAGCGACACATTTTTCACAGCACCAACTACAGCGCGCGGAGTAATGGTTGCCCCGGTAAATTGGTCAAAGTTGCCACCGTCTTTGCGTACTGCCCAGTTGGCATCTTTTTCACCTTGGAGCTTTTTGCCGGTAAAGCTGTAAATCCAATCGGTTATTCGAGTATCTATCTTATCGCCGAGCCCGGGGGTTTCATTGTGACTTAGCACACGTACGCCAGTTACAACACCGGATGTATCAAGGCCCACAATCACCTTAATTGCCCCGTTGTAACCGCCTGGAGCAATAGCTTCAATGGCGATACCTGAAACCTTGCCTTCTTTCTTTGCCAGATAAGCTGGCATAGGTGCTGGTGTTCCGAGATATTGTTCGTTTGTAATAAGCGTACAGCTTTTATAGAGCTCGTTGTCATGGTTTTCAACCGGAATGACTTGGTTCAGAACTTTAAGAAGTTCTTTTTGTTGCTGTTCCTGGATTTTTCCGGCAGTCAGCAGATGTGTCACAGACACGAGTAGCGTAGCAAGCAAAGCAAATACTGCCAGCACTCCGCTGTTTTTTTTCATTGCAATCAGCATGCTTGCTCCTATGAATGGCCGTATGTTCGTGGACGTGTGTAATAGTCGATTAGAGGTACACACATATTTGCCAGCAAGACGCTGAACGCGACACCGTCAGGGAAGCCTCCCCAGGTTCGGATTAGATAAACGAGTACGCCTATTAATGCGCCAAAAATAAGGCGTCCTTTAACGGTTGTCGATGCTGATACCGGATCGGTTGCAATGAAGAATGCTCCTAGCATTGTCGCACCGGAGAACAGGTGAATGATCGGTGAAGCCGTACCGTCAGGGTTGAACAGGAAGACGACGGTACTGATCACAAGCAGTGAACCTAGCATGCCAGCAGGAATTTGCCATTGAATAATGCGCATTTTCAGCAGTAATAAGCCTCCAAGCAGGAAGCCTGCGTTTACCCATTCCCAGCCTACACCGGAAATTATTCCAAAAATCGGATTCGTTAGCGTTTCGGTTGTGGTATGGCCGGTTGTCAGTGATGTTTTCAAG
>LLEN01000132.1_pt1 | contig 15810 bp, 19 predicted proteins | sample 595881 | NCBI WGS metagenome assembly LLEN01 (sample SAMN02919314, study PRJNA255460) | bioreactor metagenome | biome: chemostat; feature: culture 2012_10.3; material: sediment; isolation source: day86 10degC chemostat 2012 inoculated with Wadden Sea sediment taken from... | place: Germany: Bremen ...
TAGGCTGTACTGATCTTCAGCTCGCATCAGTGATGCCGCTAGAGTAGCCAGCCCCGCGCCTAGGTTCTGAAGTCCCCCAAGAACGGCCCCTGCAGTACCGGCATGATGTGGAAAAGGCTGAATTGCTGCCGTTGTGGCCGCCGGAAATAAAATCCCAGCGCCAATAAAGTAAATAAATGCACCGCCAATTAATGAGCTTACCGTAACTAACCCAGCCATACCCGGGATCAAAATGGCCAATGCTCCTGCGATAATTGCCAGCATCCCCAGATACATAACCCGAGCATTGCCAAGCTGTTTAACCAACATAGATGACAGCCATGATCCCGCCAGATACCCAGGCAAAGGCAGTACAAACAACCAGCTCACTGTCTTAGAGTCCAGGTTTAACACACTACCCAGCAATACCCCTGCAGCAGCCTCAAATACCGCAATCCCGGCAAAGGTAGCTATCAGACAAAGTACATAACCTTGGAAACGACGATTACCCAGTACATAACGATAACTCACCCAAACACGCTCAGAGCGACGATTCTCAACTGGCAGTGTTTCTGTAAACATAAACATCATTGCCAGCGTCACCACTGCACCGAAAATCAGCAAAAAGGTATAGCTGGCTTGCCAATCGAATGCCGCAGACAAATACCCGCCCAACACAGGGCAATTAACGGTGAGAAAATCACCCCCATACTGACGAGGCTATTGGCTCGGTGTAAATCTGCTCCATCATAGCAGTCGCGTGTAACGGTACGGCACATTGCACCGCCACAACCTGTCCCTAGCCCCTGCACAAAGCTGGCGAGCAAGAACAATTCAAACGATGGAGACACCAAGGCGCCCAGCGTACCAATCAAAAAGAATGACCATACCGATAATGATTACCGATCGGCGACCAATCCGGTCTGATAGCGGTCCATAGAAAAACTGAGAAAGGCCATAGGGTATTAAATACGCAGCCATTACTGCTTGCAGATAAGAAGACTTAACAGCAAAGAACTCTGACATAGCCGGGATCGATGGCACGTACATTGTTTGAGTCATCTGACCAGACGCAGCCAGAATGATTATTAAAAATAACAGTTTTGCCATGCTAGCAGAAGAAGATTGCTGAACCACAACCCGTCCCTCATCACAGAATAAAATAAAGAATACTTGTCGTAAGTAGAGAAATACCGACCAAGAACAGAATAAAACACCAATCCAAACCATAATGCAAAACTAAACACTTGGTTTAATCAGATATCAGGTTCAAGCTCTGTTTAATAAGCGGTGATAGTAATAGGGAAACTATTTTCAAGCAAGAAATTAGCGTGCTACTTAGCACGAAACATTATTATGATTTGGATTAGAAAAACTAATTGATTTCTATTTGATATTGTTCGAGATGTTTATATCAGCTATAACGTTCATTGACGCTTATGCTGGGGTTGACAGCCGGGACTCGATAGCTTCAATACAAAGCCGCACCAATAGGGGCATAGAGCTGTTAAAAGCATGCGTCGCATAAACAGAGGTTGGCGCAAGGTAGGACCCGGAATCGCCTCTTCCAGACAGCCGACATGCTGGCGCTGACTAAAAATAAACTCAGGGACAATCCCCAGCCCGCACCAGCTCGATGAGTGCCAGCGTCGTAGGTAAAGAGTCAGCAAAACGAGTTGGATGCATCATTAATGTTACCGGCTCAGACTGGGATTGATGGTGGAGGTGGTGTACTACGTACTTACCTTGCCAGACATTTGCCACGTAATTACAAACAGCCATCTTCTCAGACAAGTCATCTGAAAAATCTAATACATCCTCATGCTGACTTATATACTGCGGGGATCCGCACAATATATCTCTAAACTGGCCGATACGTCGTTGACGATAGCTGCTCGAAGCTGACTCACCAACCCTGATGGCAAGATCAATTCCGTGTTCGATAATATCAATCCGCCCATCATCAGCGACTAAGTGAGGAATGATCGCAGGATACACAGACACTAACTCACCGATTGCCGGCGCAACAATATTCCCCATCAACGCATGCGGCGCAGTGATCGTTATCGAACCTGTCGGTGTCAACTGGCTTTCCCTTGCACCTTCCCATGCCTCTTGTGCGAGCTGGTTCATTTGCTGACACTTCTCGTAAAATGCAGCCCCGGCAGCTGTCAGGGTTTGTCTGCGAGTAGTCCTTTTCAGCAGCGTGATACCCAATTCCTGCTCCAACACTTTCAAATGCTGACTGATCACCGATTTCGACAAGCTCAGATCTTCGGCGGCCGCACTTATCGACCGCACTCAACAACTTTGGCAAACACAGACATATGACGAAGATAGTTCATAGTATTGTTCAGTTTTATTAAACAGTATTTACATATTACTCTGTTTTTTCACTGCCAATATCTTTTTTTTATGCTTAACTCATCAACAATAACTGAAAAAAAAGCAGGTAAAGACAATGGAAACTCAAGTACCAGAGACCTTCAAAACGGGCATTGAGCTATGGAAAAAAAATCATTCAATCAACAAGATGCTGCTGGCTGCGCTGCCCAATACACGCCCAATGCCGTTATGCATGCCCGTCCATTCGGCACATTTACCGGCACTGAAGAAATACGCGCTTTCTGGCAACAAATCATCGATTCTGGTTATGCCAATGTTGAGTATCAAAATACAAGCTGGGAGCAAAAGGACAGTAATTGTTTCATCCTTCGTTCTGAGTGGACGATGAACAAAGCCTTCGGGGCCGTTCATGAAGAACACTGGGTCATCCAGCCTGATGGCACTGCTAAGCTGGAATATGATGACTTTGAAGTTCTGGGGGAGCGCTGATAGCCCCCTAACCATTCAACGCTACAAAGCTTCAAAGACTGAAATCCTCAACTTTCCTTGAGGATTTTTTTTAAAAGTGTCTATTGACCATAATATCCCTAACTGAAAATTATGATTTAAATCAATGGATAATATGGCTCTTCATTCATAATATCTCCGACTTCATCAAATCGATGTGTATCACTCAGTGGTGCGTTATACGCTCAATACCTCACTGATACAGCAGCTCAAAATAAATGGAGATATTATGTGGTGTAAATCTGGTTTTATTCGATTACTAATCTGTAGTGCGTGTTTTCTTCCTTCTCTCACTCAGGCAACAGATCTAAACAAATTCGACGGTCTGTCGGGCACCATTAACATCTCCGGTGGTACGGCACATATTCCAGTAATGAAACAGGCTGCAAAGTCTATCATGAAGACAAATGGCGACATTAGGATCACCATTGCAGGAGGCGGTTCAGGCGTCGGTGCCCAGCAAGTTGCCAAAGGGCTGGTAGATATTGGAAATACAGGACGGCCACTCAAGCCAAGCGAAGCAAAACATGGGCTCGTTTCGCTTCCTTTCGCCATTGATGGTGTAGCAGCAATCATCAACCCAGCAAACCCTATTGAAGCGTTAACCAGCCAGCAAGTCATAGATATTTACTCGGGAAAGATCACCAATTGGAACCAACTCGGTGGCGACAACCGAACTATCAACATCTTTACTCGCGATGAAGCCAGTGGTACCCGCGCCGTTTTCGCCAAAAAGCTACTGAATAACGTAGCACTAGCCGGTTATGCCAATGTCGTACCATCCAATGGAGCGATGAAAACTGCCATTGCCCGTGATCCTGCTGCAATTGGATATACGAGTGTTGGTTATATCGACCAGACAGTAAAAGCCCCCAAGCTAGACAACGTCCATCCCAGCAATGAAGCCTGTGCATCTGGACAGTACCCGGTTGTACGTAAACTGTATATGAATACCAAAGGCGATCCACAGGGGCTGACTCGTGTATTTGTCGATTATATATTCAGCCCGCAAGGTGCTGAGTATATTCGTTCGGCTGGCTATATTCCTGTCAGCAATCAATAAACGATGGCGCCGACAATAACGGCAGAACGAATACTGTTGATGTTAGTTACAACAGTATTTGTTCTGATGGCCATGCTCTTTGGCTTCTTGTTCTGGTTTGCCCTGCCCGTTTTTTTTCAGTACGGGGGATTCAGTCTTATCGCTGAACTGGCAACCCGAACAGGGCCAATATGGCATCTTACCTATGGTGTTAGGATCAGCAATGGTTGCACTGCTGGCACTGATACTCGCTTTTCCCATCGCCATTGGTATCACAAGCTTCTGCTTGCTCGAACGCTATAAAAACATTTCCTTGTGGATCCGTCGAATAATCAGAATGATGACAGGGATCCCAACAGTCGTTTATGGTCTTGCCGCCGTCTTCTTGTTGGTTCCCCTATTGCGTGAGTCCTTTCGATACGGTTCTGGGTATTGCCTGCTGGCGACCGCTGTGATGGTTACACTATTAATCTTACCCGTGATGGTTTTGGTACTAGATTCCCATTGCCGTCCTTTAGCTAACCAACTGCATCTAACCGCCATTGCGATGGGATTCACCGATGTGCAAACTGTGCTGTATCTCATTCTACCCAACGCGACGAAAGCGATGGCCACTGCCGCATTGCTTGGTTTTAGCCGAGCCATTGGCGATACGCTTCTTCCGCTGATGTTAGCAGGCAATGCACCACAGCTAACTGGCAACGTACTTGACTCAATACGAACACTAACCGCCCATATTGGACTGGTCATAGCGACTGAAAATGGCAGCTCCACCTATAATTCACTGTTTGCGGCAGGACTATTTTTACTCACGATCAGCATGACAGTCACTCTTCTGATCAGGAAAATAGCACTCTAGAGTAAAACACTCGCCAAGGACATGTCATGAAAGCAAGACTGTTCCACCTATGGTGTCTATGTTGCACTATCGGATTGCTCATTTGTCTGACTGTGTTACTTGGTTTTATTCTCAGTCGCGGTGCGCCGGCTTTTAACCTTTCACTCTTTTTTTTGGCGATACCGATGCACTGAAAGGAATATTCGGTCTTGAGCCGATATGGGACGGGATCTGGCCTGCCTGTATAGGAACAATAACGGTTGTAATCTTCGCTTTATCCATTGCCTTACTTCCGGGCCTGGCAACAGGTATATGGCTCGCCACAAGTTCAGATTCACGATTCAGTCGATTGCTAGCTTTTGGTATTGATATCCTAGCCGGTATCCCTTCAATCTTGATGGGACTGTTCGGTTTTACCTTAATTTTATTTCTACGAAACTGGTTGCTACCCTCGGCTAACACATGTTTAGTGTTGTCTGCTTTGAGCCTTGCATTACTGATCATCCATACTTAGCCGTCGCAACCCGAACCGCTTTAAATGCCCTTCCACCTTCACTTGAGATAACCGCACTTTCGCTCGGTATGACACACTGGCAGGCTTTACGGAAGGTACTACTGCCACAAGCCGCTAAGGGAATATCAGGCGGTATTATGTTAGCTGCAGGCAGAGCTGCAGAAGATACCGCTGTAATAATGCTAACAGGTGTTGTTGCGAATGCAGGCTTGCCCGGCGGAGTGTTTGAGCGCTATGAAGCACTACCGTTTACGATTTTCTATTACAGCGCCCAGTACCAGAGTGATGCTGAGCTCCAAATGGCCTTCGGAGCAGCTCTCACTCTGCTATGTCTCACTGCCACAATTTTTTTTCTGTATCAAGCTTTTTGCTACGAACCTCTTCACGGCGACACTAATACAAAAGCAGCCATGATATTAAGGCGACTATAGGATGAAAGTAACTACTATATGAAAAAAAACAATGCTTCCTTCACTGGCTGGAGAAATCTCTAATCTCAATATTGTTTTTGACAAGCAGCCCATAATCTCCAATATCAGCGTTAGCCTGTATAGAAATCAAATCCATATGCTGACAGGAGCTTCAGGCTCTGGCAAAACGACCCTCTTGCGAGCGCTTAACCGGCTCAATGATTGCTTCGATAACTGTTATACCCAGGGAGATATTACTCTGTCTCTTAGCGGGAAATCACTGTCTGTAAACAACCTGAAAACACACCAACTTCCAGATCTTCGCCGTAAAGTCGGAATGGTCTTTCAACATCCTCAACTATTACCCGGCACCGTTTGGGAGAACCTACTACTACCGCTTAGTGTTGTCTGTCACCTCAAAGGAGAGGCCGCACAAAAGAGAGCAACTACAGCACTCACTCAAGCAGCATTGTGGGAGGAAGTAAAAGATCGACTGAATATGCCGGCTAGTGCACTTTCCGGCGGTCAGCAACAACGCCTATGTTTAGCACGCACCCTTGCCCTTGAACCGGAAATATTGCTACTTGATGAACCGACTGCATCACTGGATCCCAAAACAACAACTCAAATTGAGGCACTTATCCGTCAACTGGCAACCCAATATACTATCGTGATGGTTTCACATTCTGCGCTGCAAACTCAGAATTTAGCAGATCAAGTTATTCATTTAGAACAAGGAAGGCTTGCTTGATGCGGGTAAAATAAAACGGCAGAGGCATAATCTCTTGATCACAGCAGTGATCAAGAGACAGAGGATTGTCAGGTCAATCAAAGTTAAAACGGTGCTTACCTCGGCTTGCTTTTGTTCTCAGGTAGCTTTCGTTACCATCTTTAACATGAGCCTTGGTACCAACAACTTCAGAAATTATGATACCCAACGCTTCCAGCTCATTAATCTTTTTCGGATTGTTGGTGATCAGGCGAATATCAGAAATGCCTAACGCTTTCAACATGAGAGCGGCTTCTGTGAAGTCACGTAAATCATCACCAAAACCTAGGTGGTTATTGGCTTCATAAGTGTTCATTCCCTGACTTTGAAGTTCATATGCATCGATTTTATTGTACAAACCGATACCTCGCCCTTCCTGACGCAAGTACAGTAACACACCGCCCTGCTCACCCATTTTATTCAGTGTTTCGTCAAGCTGTTCACCACAGTCACAACGTGAAGAATGGAAAACATCACCAGTCAAGCATTCGGAATGCATCCGAACCAATGGAGGCTCAGATTGTTTATCAACGTCCTGAAAAATCAGGGCAACATGCTCTTTGCCTGACTCAAGCCCGTTAAAAGAAAGCAGGTCGGCTTCAATATCACTGTTCAAGCCGACTTTGAAAGGCACTCGCGCCCGTACATTAACCATGTTGTTCCTAAGTACTTCTATAACCTTACTATATGCCAATCCACATAATACTTTGATCTTAAAGTACTTGTATGGAATTTGAGCATTCCTTTTTGTTGCTTAGATGATATCTAAAATTATTGCACTAAAACAGCACTACAGCACATCTTGTTGCAATAGCAGCCAGGCTGTCACTATTAGTATGGCCGTTACTAACAAGATAAATGTTATAATATAACAATTGTGAGGGCATCTCATTATGCCTTTAGTTGCAATAATTGAAAAAGCACTTATTTCAAGCCATAGCGGCGTTCAAGTTCAGAATGCAAAAAGGTACATGCCGAAAGAAGCGTAAAACATATAACAGCCCCCATAATGATCGCCATTCGTTGCCAGTCATCCCCCATCATCATTCTGCTCATCAACATCTGATAGGTAATCTGCACCCAGGTTATTGTCGCAACCAACAGGCTAAACTGTAGCTACGCGCGATATATGAACGCTTCACAGCGAGCAGTAACGGGACTACAAGCAGTAGCCCAAACCACAACAGATTCCCGCTCCGTAAAAAAAGTGCGCTGCCAGTAACCAAAAGCTAAGCACAACAGGGAGTAGTAGGCCAAAAAGTCTAAAGGTTCCTGTTTTTTTTCGTTCATTTCTTATACCCCCGATATTAAAGTTGCAATATATATACAACTTTAATATCAAAAAAAAGCCAGTTACGGTAAATAACGACCATCGCTCACTCGCGCTGCTCAAGTTCATCAGCAAGAGAAATCAATTTACCCAAAATACGTTCACCATCAGCACGCAGGCCATTATGTTCATACTCATTGGTCATCCAGGCACTTGTCTTCGCTGTCTTCGCTAACGTCTCGCGGCTAAAGTCAAATTCAACATACATATCCTCGACATATGCGGCAGCAGCGACAGGAACGACGTTGTTAGCCAACTGTTCAAGATCATATAGCGAAGGCCAGTCAGATTTATCAGCCAGTTGCTCGGCTGCAGCTTTCAACGGTTTCAGGGTTTCCAGCTGATCGAACATCCATGGATATACCATCTCGCCGGTAAAACAAAAATCTTTACCCAGCTCATGCTGATACTGTGGATATTCTGAACGTATACGATGGGCCGACCATTGCGAAGCTGAATTTTGACAATAGATCGCTTCATGCAAAATGGCATAGATTGGATTGGTCAGATAAGACTGCTCCGCAAGCATCGCATTGAGGAAGCTATAACTTAGTTGAAGCGTACCATTAACCTCGACAAAAGCCCCCTCAAGCATGTAATACATTGCCACATTTGCACCGCTTCGGCCGAGATTAATCCCGATAAGCTGGAATTGTTCGACTGTAAAGATTTGGCCGTTTGGTAGCCTAACCTCATTGGCAAGTAAATGATCGGCAATCTGATTGCACATCAGCTGTGCTTGAGGAAATTCGTTAAAAAAACGCCTTGTTTTTATCCAGTACCCGCTTGTAAGTCGCCCGATACACGTCATCAGCATGACGTGTTAATGACGGAATCCCACCCGTAATATAGGCTCTCGACAGGCTTGCAGGAAAATATGACAAGTAATGCAACGAACAAAAACCACCAAAACTCTGCCCCAGCAATGCCCATTTTTCAACACCGAGTTGCTCTCGAATAGCTTCAGCATCACGCACTATGTTGTCTGCCCTGAACTGGGTAAGATAAGCCACCTGTTCGGCAGTGCTTTTACCTGCCAGTGTTTGTGCGCTGATAACCTGACTGTTACCTGTTCCTCTCTGATCAAGTAGTAGCACTCGATACTGCTGCAGTGCCCGCTTTAACCAGCCACTGTTAGCATCGGGACGGGGGGATGGAAAACCGGGGCCTCCTTGCAGATAAACGAGCCACGGCAGTTCAGTATTTTGGCTTTCTTTTAATACGATTTCCCGGGCAAAAACCGTTACCTTCTCTCCGTCTTGATTGGCATAGTCAAGGGGCAAGACAAACTGATGCTGCCGACATAACATGTTTTCGACGAAATAAGCTAACTGCACTTTACTCTCCCTTTATCGATGATTTGCTTAATTTCTTATTGCTATGTGCCAGATTGTATAGCAAGAACCCAAGGCTAACCATTGATAACATACTGTAAATAATACACTTCATCACCAAATACAAAAAACGCCCGGCAAAAGCCGGGCGTTCATCATAATCATCTGATACTAGGGTGTGTCCCTAGGCATTCTTTGCTGCAACTGAACGGCCCAGGATAGCCAGCGTCGTCCCGTTATGTAGCAAGGCACTTGCTGCTGGGCTGAGCATACCAAGCGCTGCAGCTAGCATAATTCCGCTATTAACATACTCAGCCAATTTTATATTGCTGTTGACCAGTGACATCGCAATTTGCGCCAGCTGCCTTGATTCGGCGACACCGTACAGCTCATCTCGCAATAGCACAACATCGGCAGCCTGACGGGCAAGCTCTGTCCCCTTGCACATTGCAACACCTACGTCGGCTTTTGTCAGTGCCGGGGCATCATTCACACCGTCACCGACAAACATCACGATACGGCCAGACTGGCGCAACTCCTCAACAATTTGAGATTTGCTCGCAGGGGTTGCCTCTGCATACACTTTATCCAGCTGCAATTCATCCCCCAGCATCTGGCCTTGAAGGCACGATCACCAGAAATCATAACGAGTTCACGGATCCCTGAGTCGCGAAGGTCCTGAAGCGTTCGTGTTACATCGTCACGCAGGTGATCACGAAGACCAATCAGGCCAATCAGCTTATGCTGATGCGAAATATAGATCAGGTGGCGCCCTTTCTTCTCAAGCTCCATGATCGTCTCTTCGAACGGCGTGAAGTCCACTTCTTCGTGTACTTCCAGGAAGTGACGACTTCCCATCACCAAGCAGTGATCATTAAGGGTACTGCGAAGGCCATGGGCTATCACATACTCTACCTCACCGTGATCGATATGCGGCAGTTCGTTATGTTTTGCCGCATTAACAACAGCCTGAGATAACGGATGGCTACTGTGCTCTTCAACAGAAGCGGCAATGGCCAGCAAATCTCTGGCGCTGTTATCACAGCATAGCGGTATGACATCGGTAACTTCCATATCACCGTAAGTCAGTGTGCCAGTCTTATCGAAGACACAAGTGTCCACTTTCACCAGCTTCTCAATTGCACTTCCGCCCTTGAGAAGAATACCGTTTTGCGCCGCTCGGTACATGATGGATTTGAAGGTTACTGGCGTGCTCAGCTTAAGGGCACAGGAGTAATCCACCAGAAACACTGAAGCCAGACGATTGACATCCTGAGTCAATGCAAACACGGCAGCACCGATCCCCAAGGTGATCTTCACCCGGCGATCCGCCATATCCTGAGTAACTTGTTGAATCTCGCTCTTCTCGCTCAGCGATTCATAAATAAGCTTGGCAATTTTCGCCGTCGTCGCTTCACTGCCGACTTTTTCGACCCGTACTTTTATTGAGCCTTCATGAACCGTCGTCCCTGAATAAACAACGGCATCAATCTCTCGACGAACAGGCACGCTTTCACCCGTTAGCGTTGATTGGTTAATCAACGCTGCACCGGATTCGATCCGGCCATCAATGGGGATCGCATTGCCAGGCATTAGCTCGATAAGATCGCCGGCAACCAGCTCGGAGGAATTACATTGCGACTTGCCATCAGCATCTATACGCCATACCAGACATTCCTGCGGACGCATCAATTCCGCAAGCAACTGATCACTGCTCCGGCTGGTACGCTGTTCCATGTATTCACCAAGGCTGATCAGGCTCTGGGTCATCATTGCTGTCCGGTAATCCCCCCGCCAGGCAGACAGGCCGACAGCAACGGCATCCAGTACCTCCACCGATACACGCTTTTCCCTAAGCTCACTGATGCCTTCGAAAAGCGTCGGTGCAATCAAGCTTGCAGTGGTCAAAGCCCCCCAGCGTTTGGGCAGCATCGCAGCCGATAACGTGCCGATAATATTCATCGCCACATCACCGCGCGTGTATTCATGCTCCGTATCGGATGCTTCTGCGTCATTCAGATCCAGCGCGGACAAGCGTGACTCAATGGTTTTGCAATCCAACAACTGCTGTTCATAGGAGATGACAACCGAACAAGCATGTTCGTTAACCCGAACCTCACACACCCCCTGAATGGCCATCAGGCTCTGCTTGACCCAATCACCGATATCTTGATGTGATTTCAGCGCAGGTACTTTAAATCGAATTCGACCCGGAAAATGATGTCGAACTTGCAGTCCAATCATTCATCACCCTTGTGGAGGTTTCGATAATATTCAAGCTCAGCCTGGGTATCTTCCAAGCGCTCTTTTAGCTCTTCAACTTCACCGCGAACCGTTGACCATGCCTTCTCGCCCGTCGCCGTTACACCTTGCTGAAATTTCTTGTTGGTAAGCAGATACGCGACAGCGGCACCAGCAGCAACCCCCATGACAAAATGGGTTTTAGTATTCTGCTTTTTATACGTTGGCTCAGCCGCAGGCTGTTGTTGACCACCATAGTATGGGTAGCCATAGTAAGGGTTGTATGGGTTATTGTTGCTCATTTTTTTTCTTTTCCGCGTGTTGTTCCATCATATACAAACCAGCAGCACCAGCACTCAATACTGTTAGCATTGAAAGTACGGGTCTGCCCGCCATTTTTTTTCAGCGATATACGTTGTCGCGCCGCTTGCAAGGCCCGTTTTGAGCGAATCTTTAGCAACGTTTGATACCAATTGGTTAGTATCGATATCACCTGACTGATGCGCTTTCCACTGATTGGCCGCTGATGCCGTGCCACCTAAGATGGCACCGACCAGCATAGCTCGACTCGCTGGATGTAGCTTGTCTGAGGAATTACTCATAGATTACTTTTCAAAGTCGTCATAATCAGGCTGCGCATCATCAAACTCAGGGGCTTGGGCTGTGGCCTTTTCCTGGCTATGGCGATCAACCGATTCTTTAAAGCCTTCCTTGCCAGCTTCATAGGTATCACGGAAAATCTCTCCGCCTGTTGATACATTCTCCTTTACCGAAGAAGCTGTCTGAGTAGCTGTATCTTTCACCGATGCACCGCCATTTTTCAGCATATCACCAGCGCCAGACACCATCCCCATCAAGCCCTTACGGACATTTTCATTGCTAAGGATTAATGCAGCAGCGGCACCAACCATTGCGCCTTTCCAAAACTCTTTATCATTCATACCCATCGTTCCTAATATTTGCTTAAACATTCCGGCGTCTTCACCGAGTGCACCTTCGAGCATTGCCTGCGCCTGCTCAAACATTGGATCGTTTTCCTCAGGCATTTGCTCTGCCTGAGGGGGAGGAACCATGCCTGGATGCATATATCCGGCGTGCGGCGGAGGTGCCATTCCCGGATGCATTTGCCCCGGGTGCATATACCCAGCGTGCGGCGGTGGAACCATTCCCGGATGCATTTGGCCCGGGTGCATATATCCAGCGTGAGGCGGTGGAGCCATTCCCGGCTGCATATTTCCATGCGGATTAGCATGGGGATGCGGCATGCCTGGATGCCCGTGGTAATACGGGTGCATCATATGAGGCGGATAACCGTAATAACCCGGTGGTGGTACTTGCTGTGCCCATTCAGGTGGCTCACCGTACTGAGCGTAAGGGTTTTCAGGCTGCCCTTGGTTCTCTTCATTACTCATGCTTAGCTCCGTCTATCTCTAAACAAGCACCAAGCGCATAGCAGGCTTGCTCTGCGTCTTGTTCGGATTGTGAAAACAATGCATCAATCAAATGTGGCTTGACGATGGAAGCATCATATTCAATGAGTAAGCTTCCAGTAGCATTGTTAAGTTTGTAGTTTTTAAACGCCGGGATATTCTGCAGGGCTTTTTTCAATTTCAGTGCTATTGAACGTAGCAAGATGAGCCAAAAGGCCCAACTTGTATTTGAGCCTGATCCGTCCGGGAATATGGTGCCCTACGGTTACCCAGCGTCTTAGCTTTAAAGCTGTATTGATATGTTTTTTTCATTCTGGGATTATATATATAAAACTCTAAATTCAATTATTTAACATATGGTTGAACACAGATATTCGCTTTTTCTTTGCGCTCAGTCAAATGGAATGATAATATTGAGAATGCAAATAATTCTCATCAGCACAATCATCTTGGGTGGCTCTTTATGAACACTTATATTCACAAAACAAATCAACGTTTACGGGTGCGTTCAGACTTTATTCGTCAAAACCCTAATTCTGTAAACGAGCTTATTGCTGACTTAGAACAGATTGATGCCATAGGTATGATCAAGCACAAGCGCTTTGCTGGATCAGTTGCAATTAACTTTGATGACAAAGAATTAGACTGTGACAGTCTGCTAGAAATACTTGAAGGCCATGCTGGATGCGTAGGTATGATAAACCCTCATTTATCGAAAATGCCGTATCGAAAGGAACAAAGACTTTCGCAAAAGGAATGGCTGTTATGGCTCTGAAACGTGTGGTCGGTCCGTCGGTAAGCCGAGTATTACTAAGCCTATAGTACTTGTTAAATCAAACCAATAGCGCCATGAACTGGGCTTCGCTAGCCATTCAAACTTGACATTATGTTAAGTGTTAAGGTTGAACTTTTTTTTGCCGCGCATTTACATACACCGCGAGTCAGCGCCGGACAGCGTCTGCAAGGTGGTGATTTTAAAGGCAGGCGCACTAATGCTAACTTTGCATTAGCTGTATTTGGCAATTTCACAGCCGAACGAATTGAAGACGCAGACGACAGGTGAAGATCTCCGCCTTCGTTGAACCACGATAATACCGGGTTAATCGGTGTGGCCAGTTCCGATACCGCACTAAGCAAAGCTTGCTGAGAAATATCTCTCACCTCTTTTTTTTATCCCTTCATCTGCTGCCACTGTTGATGCTGCACTTAATGTCACAGATTGCCCCAAACGCATCAGCTGCTCGGCAGATCGGCTAGGCACTTTCTCTACTTTCTTTTTCAATTTTTTTTCAATGCTTTCTTGGCATTCATGGCGACAACATCGTAATTAACGAACAGACAGTGACAAGCTATCAAAAAGCCAAGAGAAAATACATATACTGAAAAAAAAGGTTATTTGCTCAGCCAGTACAAAATCACCAATATGGTCCATAACAACCGATAACGTTGTGAATTAGGCGTGGATTTAAGCAACCTCACCTTTTTTTTGCGCAACTTCAATTGTTATTTATTTTAAAAGCTCTAAAATTGCCCGGTTTATTATTTCTGTCCTGATCTTGAGCACAGCTCTCAGGAAGATCTATTTTATTCAGTCTTACAGCATGTGACGCTGTACTCGACGCAGTAAAGGAAACAACATGATTCAAGTAGTTGGGCACAAAAACCCTGATAGCGATAGCATCTGTTCAGCACTAGTTGGTGCAGAGCTTCTTAAAGCACGTGGCCTAGAAGCTAAAGCGGTTCGTCAAGGCGAACTTAACCGCGAAACTCAGCACATCCTAGCTCAAGCAGGTGTTGATCAACCAGAAATGTGCACAGGCGTTGCTGGCGAGAAAGTCTGGCTTGTTGACTACTCAGATCTTGCACAAGCACCTGACGATATTGCTGATGCAGAAATCGTAGGTATTGTTGACCATCACCGTCTAGGTGATGTGATGACAGTTAATCCATTGGAAGCATGGATCTGGCCTGTTGGTTGTACTTGTACCATCATGTTCAACCTATTCAAGATGGAAAACACTGAAGTAACACGTGAACTTGCAACACTAATGATGTCTGCAATTCTAAGTGATACTGTGGGTTTCGCTTCTCCAACATGCACGCAAAAAGATAAGGATGCAGTCGCTGAACTTGCTCCTCTTGCTGGTGTTGAAGATCTGGATCTGTTCATCAAAGAACTTCTTATCGCGAAAACTGATATCCAGGGTCTATCAGCGGCTCAACTGGTTGATAAAGATCTGAAGGCTTACCCATTCAACGATCGTGACGTTGTTGTCGGCCAAATCGAACTTGCCACACTTGAGCAAGTAGACAGCATGATCGACGAGCTAAATGCAGACCTACAGCGTCGCTGTGACGAAGAAGGCTTGGCAATGGCAGCACTTATGCTGACTGACATCACAACCAGCACCACACGCCTACTGTACAAAGGCGAGTGGAATGCGACCCTTGATCAGTTCGCAGAGAATGATTTTCTGATGATGGAAAACACGCTAAGCCGCAAGAAACAAGGCTGGCCTTGGCTACAGAAGGTTCTGGCATAATCAGACCTTTCTGAACCGAAAAAAAAGGAACGCCGCGGCGTTCCTTTTTTTTGATTTAACGAGAGCTAGACTGCTCGGTGTGCTTGGGTCTTAATGCATAGGTGTTAGTGCGTAGCTGTTAATGTCGTCGTTTCATTGAGAATTTCCGCAAAGTGCTCAATAAAGTGCCGACCCACTACCTTTCCTTCCCGGTAGTCCACCTCAAGATCATCTTTATCACTAAGCAAAGCCCTGCTTCGTAGTGGCCGCTCCGGCGTGATTTGAATCACTTTCAGGCCATCGGGCGGATTAAGCAAAAAGCCGTTGAGTTCATCGTAGGTCTGATAGTAACGGTTGAGCATTTCAATGATCTCAGTACTTTTCCCTTTTCCGGCTATCGATAAAAAGCGCTCAATGTTGTCTGCTGACAACAACCTCCAGTTGCTGTTTCGTGGCGTGATAATTTGGCTGCTATCAACATTTGGATCCAGCGGCTGAATCTCGGGTTTATCAGACGGTTTGTCATTCCATAACTTCCATTGCTCAAG
>LLEN01000133.1_pt1 | contig 15778 bp, 18 predicted proteins | sample 595881 | NCBI WGS metagenome assembly LLEN01 (sample SAMN02919314, study PRJNA255460) | bioreactor metagenome | biome: chemostat; feature: culture 2012_10.3; material: sediment; isolation source: day86 10degC chemostat 2012 inoculated with Wadden Sea sediment taken from... | place: Germany: Bremen ...
GACATAGCGGGCATGTTCTCCCTGCCAACTATGCGAAGGCGGCAAAAACAAGGTTCGCCATATCGCCAGTGGGGTCATTTATCATATCCTTATCAATAATGTCATCGCTTATATGACCTCCGACCAATATATGCCACGAAACAATATATTAACAAAAGAAAAAGCAGCCAATGGCTACTTTTTTTTGATCAAGCTATCACTATGCAACTCAGGACATACGATTATGAAACATTATCGATAACGCCCTCGACGCGCGCCTCTTGCCTGGCCAGCCATCGCTATCAATGTCTTATGCGTATGAGCATGGCAAATCGCCACGGCCAACGCATCGGCGGCATCCGCCTGAGGCTTGCCCGGCAGTTTCAATACCGAGCACACCATGTGCTGCACCTGAGCCTTATCGGCACCGCCGCTGCCTACAACTGCCTGTTTGATCAGTCTGGCTGCATACTCGCTTACGGGCAAGTCTGCATTCACGGCAGCAACAATGGCACTGCCTCGTGCTTGGCCTAGCTTGAGCGCCGAACTGGCGTTCTTGCCCATGAAGACTTCTTCAATAGCAAAAAAAATCAGGCTGGAACTGGGTAATAACTTCTGAGACACCGGCATAAATCTGTTTTAGCCGGCCGGGGATATCGTCGACAGAGGTACGAATGCACCCGCTGCCGAGATACTCGAGGTTTCTCCCAACTTGCCGAATCACACCATAACCGGTGATCCGTGAGCCGGGGTCAATCCCTAAAATGACTGACATTCAGTCATACTCCTTTGTAAGGAAGCTGCGCATGCATCGAGCTCTGATGAGCTTATAGCTGAGCTGCAACCTCATCAGAGATGTCACCGTTGTGGTAGACTTCCTGAACATCATCAAGATCTTCTAGCGCATCAATCAGGCGCAGTAGCTTAGGTGCGGTACCAGCATCAAGATCCGCTTTGGTTGAAGGAACCAAAGTAACTTCTGCATTCGCAGCGTCAAAGCCAGCTGCATCCAACGCATCTTTCACCGTACCAAAATCAGCAGGCGTGGTGTATACGTCGATTGAACCATCATCATTGGTTTCAACGTCGTCAGCACCGCCCTCTAGCGCCGCTTCCATAATGGCATCTTCGTCCAGACCCGGCGCATAAGAAATCACACCTTTCTTGTCGAACAGGTAACTCACGCTACCGTCTGTTCCCAGGTTACCACCAGCCTTGCTAAATGCATGACGCACACCTGAAACAGTACGGTTACGGTTGTCTGTCATACACTCAACCATAACAGCCGTACCTGCCGGACCGTAACCTTCGTAGATAACGGTTTCAACGCCTTCGTCGCCTTCACCACCCGCACCGCGGCTAACTGCACGATTGATGGTGTCGCGCGTCATGTTATTTGACAGTGCTTTATCAACTGCGGCACGCAAGCGAGGGTTGTTTTCAGCCTCTGCGCCACCTTCTTTGGCAGCAACGACAATTTCACGAATCAGCTTGGTAAATATCTTACCTCGCTTGGAATCCTGTGCTGCTTTACGGTGTTTGATATTGGCGAATTTACTATGACCTGCCATGATCTACTCCGAATTCTAATACGCCTTCAGGCATAAGTTTCACAAATAAAAAAAAGCTGATCAAACCTATCGCGGTCTGATCAGCTAATACTGCGATTAAGCTTCGTCAGCTTGTTCTTTCTTATCTTCTTTTTGAGCAATTGCAACAGCGATAGATAGCTCTTCAAGCGATGCTGGGTTTGCAAGGCTTGGGGCATTCGTCAACAGGCAAGAAGCGGCTGTTGTTTTAGGGAATGCAATGACGTCGCGAATGTTGTCTGTTCCACACAGCAACATCACCAAGCGGTCAAGACCGAATGCCAGGCCAGCGTGCGGTGGCGTACCGTACTTCAATGCTTCAAGTAGGAAACCGAATTTCGCTTTTTGCTCGTCTTCCTCAATACCCAAAATACTAAATACTGCTGTTTGCATTTCTGCATTGTGAATACGAACAGAACCACCACCAACTTCATAGCCGTTGATAACCATGTCGTATGCATTCGAATTCGCTGCCGCAGGGTTAGCGGCTAGCTCTTCAGCTGACACACCAAGTGGTGATGTGAATGGGTGGTGCATTGCATGAAGGTTGCCTTCGTCGTCTTCTTCGAACATCGGGAAGTCGATAACCCAAAGCGGTTTCCAAGCAGACAGATCTGTCAGTTCTAGATCTTCACCCAGCTTCAGACGCAGTGCACCCATCGCTTCAGTTACCACGCGCTTGCTGTCAGCACCGAATAGGATGATATCGCCCGTTTCCGCCTGAGTGCGGTCTAGGATAGCCGCTACAACATCTTCGTTCAGGAACTTAGCAACCGGAGACTGAACACCTTCAAGGCCCGCAGCACGGTCGTTAACCTTCATCCATGCAAGGCCTTTCGCACCGTAGATACCGACGAACTTGGTGTATTCATCGATTTGCTTACGAGACAATGAAGCTCCGCCAGGAACGCGAATAACCGCTACGCGACCTTTTTCGTCGTTTGCTGGGCCAGAGAACACTTTGAACTCAACATCTTTCAAGATGTCGGCAACGTCAACTAGCTCTAGCGGGTTACGAAGATCAGGCTTGTCCGAACCAAAACGACGCATCGCTTCTTCGAATTGCATGATTGGGAATGCGCCAAGATCTACGTTCAGTAGCTCTTTCCACATTTCAGTGATCATTGTTTCAGTCACGCCACGAACTTGCTCTGCAGACATGAATGACGTTTCGATATCGATCTGAGTGAATTCAGGCTGACGATCAGCACGTAGATCTTCATCACGGAAACATTTTACAATCTGGTAGTAGCGATCAAAACCAGACATCATCAGCAGCTGCTTAAATAGCTGCGGTGATTGTGGTAGCGCATAGAAGCTACCTTTATGTACACGGCTTGGTACCAAGTAATCGCGAGCACCTTCTGGTGTTGCTTTGGTCAGCACCGGCGTTTCGATATCCAGGAACGCGTTATCATCAAGGAAACGACGAACAAAGCTTGAAGCTTTAGCTCGCAGCTTGATACGGTCACTCATTTCAGGGCGACGCAGGTCTAGGTAACGGAACTTCAGACGTTGTTCTTCAGTATTGTTCTGGTTGAAGTCAAGTGGAAGCGCGTCAGAACGGTTGATAATTTCTAGGCCTGTCGCCAGAATTTCAACTTCGCCGGTTGCCATGTCTTTGTTTACTTGGCTTTCTGGACGAACACGAACTTCACCCGTTAGGCGAATACAGAATTCGTTGCGCAGTTGGTTCGCCACTTCGAATACATCTTTCATATCCGGATCAACGACTACCTGAACAATACCTTCACGATCTCGCATATCAACGAAGATTAGACCGCCTAAATCACGGCGACGGTTTACCCAGCCGCATAACTCTACTGTTTGCCCTGCTAGGGACTTGTTCAGGTGACCACAATATTGGGTGCGCATAAGAAATTCCCGATCTGTTTACTTACTTTCCTGCGGGTGAACTAGACTTGCTAATCACTTTCCTTCACAGGTTGATTCAATCCCGGCCCAAATTGCTCAATCTTCATCCAAAATAGAGGATTAACACTGGCCGAGAGACAAAAATAACGAGGTATTATAAAGCAAAAACGTTAATGTAGGAAAAGTCACGACCTGAAATCAAGCAAAAATCCTCTAATCATTTGCGTAATACCAAACGAAACAGCTATTTGATATTTTTATTGACCTATCGCAAACAAACTATTCACAATAGGTCACTAGCGTATTTTGGGGCGAATAAGCCGCTGCTTCAATTTCAATCAGATACATGGGTTTGATTATGCCGACACCTCCTGCCCGACCATTACTGCTTGGCCTTGCGATGTGGTCACACAATCACTGGCAGCAAAGTCTGTATGGTACAGGCTGCAAAACAGGAGAGCGTCTCGCCCGCTACGCAGAGGTGTTTGATACTGTAGAAGGCAACACGACCTTCTATGCCACGCCGGCTATCACAACAGTAAAAAAAAGTGGCGCGATGCAACACCGGATGATTTCCGTTTTACATTCAAACTGCCGGCCACTATCACCCACCAAAACCAGTTGATGCATTGTGAACAGCTACTGGCTGATTTCTTTACGGTTATGGACCCGCTGGATCAGAAAATCGGGCTCTGGAAAATCCAACTTCCCGCCCACTTCGGCCCGCAGGCGTTACCGGCCCTTGAAAAGTTCCTCCGCAAGCTACCAACCCACCTTACTTCGGGGTCGAGGTCCGCCATCCGGCTTTCTTTGCCAAGGGTGAAGAAGAGAAAGCACTGAACCGGCGGCTTGTCGACCAGCAGGCCAATCGCATTATTATGGATAGTCGCCCGGTATTTGCCGCCCCGCCAACCTCCGAGGCGGTGATTGATGCCCATCAAAAAAAAGCCGCATGTACGTTCATGCCATTGCGACAGCCAACAACCCCATGATCCGCTTTATCGGTCACCCCGATGATCTCAGTAATGATGCTTTCTTTGCCAACTGGCTCAAGCGCCTGCCATTATGGCTGGCTGATGGCAAACAGCCATACCTGTTTGTTCATACGCCTGATAACAATCTGGCACCCGAGCTGGCAATTCGTCTCTACCGTCAATTACAGCAACAAGTATCTGAATCACTTCAGCTGCCAGATCTCAAACTTCCCCCTGACGCAGAATCCAGTCCGCAGTTCGACTTGCTCTAATCAAGGCTCGGCTCTCTGCAACAGGCAATATAACTAATCACAAATCACTAAAGACAAATGGCCGCATTTTCTCTACAATACGCGGCCTTTCAGAGGGTGATGGACCGCCTGATATGAATCCAGGGATCCCTGTTCTTTAAACATGTTAAGAGGTTCGTGAGAATGGCAGGCCAAGACAATATTTTTGCTGCGCCAATTGAAAAGCTCGGTGATTTCACTTTTGATGAACGCGTTGCCGAAGTTTTTCCGGATATGATCCAACGCTCAGTACCGGGCTATAGCAATATTATCTCTGCAATAGGTATGCTGGCCGAGCGCTTTGCCAAACCACACTCCAAAATCTATGATCTGGGCTGCTCTTTGGGTGCTGCTACCCTATCGATGCGTCGCCATATCAATCAGGAAGGTTGCGAAATCATCGCGATTGATAACTCAGCAGCAATGGTTGAACGTTGCCGTCTGCATATCGACGCTTACCGTTCTGATACACCTGTTTCGGTAATTGAAGCTGATATCCGCGATGTTGAGATTCACGATGCCTCCGTTGTGGTGCTGAATTTCACCCTGCAGTTTCTAATACAAGAAGACCGTCAGGCACTACTGGAAAAAAAATATTTGCAGGCCTTCGTCCTGGCGGTATTTTGATCCTGTCTGAAAAGTATATTTTTGACGATGAGCGTTCCCACGAATTGCTGATCGACCTCCACCACGATTTCAAACGTGCCAATGGCTACAGCGAGCTGGAAATCAGTCAAAAGCGCAGCGCCATTGAAAATGTCATGCGTCCTGACAGCATCGACACTCATAAACAGCGCTTTGCCGATATCGGTTTCAGCAGCTCTGAAGTCTGGTTCCAATGCTTCAACTTCGGCTCAATGTTCGCCATCAAATAAGGTACTTCGTTCCACTATGTTTAGTTTTTCTGAGTTCTATCAACTCATTGCCCAACACGAAACTCTGCGCCCCTGGCTAAATACACTGCCTAAACAGCTAAGTGACTGGGAAGCTGCCGAGCATGGCGACATGGGCCGCTGGATCCGAGCCCTGCAAAAATTCCCGACCGCCAAACCTGATATCATCGATATTAAAAATGAAGTCAGTGTCCGCTATGAGGACGGTATTGCCGATGGCGAGAAAAAAAACGTCTGGAGAGCCTGCTTCGCCTGCTTCACCCTTGGCGCAAAGGGCCGTACAACATGCACGGCATCCATATTGATACCGAGTGGCGCTCTGACTGGAAGTGGGATCGCGTTTTACCGCACATCTCGCCGCTGAAAGGCCGTTCTGTACTCGATGTGGGCTGTGGTAATGGCTATCACATGTGGCGGATGCTAGGAGAAGGCGCAAAGCTAACCGTAGGTATTGACCCGTCTAGCCTGTTCCTGATCCAGTTCGAAGCCATCCGCCGCCTGATGGGCCAAGATAACCGTGCATTCCTGCTGCCGCTCGGTATTGAACAGCTGCCAGAGCTGAGAGCCTTTGACACCGTATTTAGCATGGGCGTGCTATACCACCGCCGATCTCCGCTGGATCACATCATCCAGCTAAAGAATCAGTTGCGCAAAGATGGTGAAGTCATCCTTGAAACACTGGTTATCGACGGTGATGAAAACGACGTACTGGTCCCGACTGGTCGCTACGCGCAAATGCACAACGTCTACTTCTTCCCATCGGCAAAGGCGCTGAAAGTTTGGATGGAAAAATGCGGCTTTGTGGATGTTCGGATTGTCGACGAAAGTATCACAACGACCGACGAGCAGCGGTCGACTGACTGGATGACCAATAATTCACTCCCTGAATACCTGAACCCGCAGAATCCGAATAAAACTATCGAAGGTTACCCCGCCCCAAGACGCGCCGTCATGGTGGCCAGAAATCCTGACTAACTATTGACAAGGGATGCTATTCGCATCCCTTTTTGTACGTTAAACTATGGCCGCCTATAGAAAAATAAGAAGTACTTCTAGGAGACATAATGCTTCGCCGCTGTGTGCCATTACTCACTTTTGCTATGCTTTCCGGCTGCACCCTTACGCAGTCAGCCAATCATGAAAAAAAACGATGAGTGCCATCAACACGATGGAAGAACGCGTTAATTACCAATTTGCGACAATGATTCAGCAAATAGATGAACAAAATGAATATATTGCTAATCTAGAAAAAGAGCTATCATCAATTTCGGAAGAACTGTCACACCCTCCGATGCTGGTTACTGCGGCGACAGCGAAATCTGCTGAAGAAGGAGAGAAAGCCGTCACAGTTATCGAACCTGCCATTGACACCAAAGTGGCTCATGGCAAAGTGATTTTGGGTGAAGAGGAATGGGTTTGGCTAGACTCAATACAATCATTCTTCAAAGCCAGAATCGATACTGGTGCGACGACATCATCCCTCAATGCAGTCGATATTCAGATCTTCGAACGTGATGGAAAAGAGTGGGCTCGTTTCAATCTCAACCATACTTTCGAAGGAAACGAAGAAAACGCTGAAATTGTCGAAGCCCCTGTTGTTCGCTGGGTAAAAGTGCGTCAGTCGACCTCGGAACAAGCAGAACGCCGGCCAGTTATCGAGGTTTGGGTTAAGCTAGGGCAGCTGCACGAAAAAGCCCAGTTTACTCTTGCCGACCGGAGCCAAATGACCTATCCAATATTGCTAGGTCGCGAGTTCTTCAAAGATATAGCCCTGGTTGATGTCGGGAAAAAAAATTCGTTCAAGGAATGAACGAGCAAAAAGTTCAAACAATTAATAACTAATTACTAATCGATGAGGATGTCATGACGTCAAGAATCCCGTTTTATTTCTTAATCACCTTGCTCGTCATTGCCGGGGCTGCACTCAGCATGTACCGACATGATGTCTACGGCGTACCGTGGACGCCAGGTGAAGAGCGCGCGTTATGGGAGCTGGAAGCTCGCATCGAATTCGATGCCATCGGCGATCCGGTCAAAGTCTCGATGGCCGCGCCTGAAACACAGCAGGCTTTACCCTCATCGATGAAAGCACGTCATCTCCGGGCTACGGTGTCGCACTTATTGACACTGACATGGGCCGCCGGCGGAATGGTCGATCCGTGAAGCCACGGGCAAACAAATTCTCTACTACAAAACCCAAATGCTGGTTGATCAGCAGGCAAGCTATTCCCCTGAGCCTCCCAAAGGGTCTACCGTCTCTGTCAGCCTGGATAACCCGCAACAAACGGCCGCGACGGCACTGATCTCTCAGGCTCGTAATCTGTCTGCCGACAATATCACGCTAGCCCGAGAACTCATCAAGCAGTTCAATGACAAATCTAACCAGAACGCCTCACTGCTGCTCAATAACCTGAGTCGCGAACAGGCCATTATTAACCTGCTCTCATTGGAAAATATCCACGCGCGTATCGTGGGTGGCCTGCAACTTGAAGACGGCCGTCGCCGCCAGAGCATCAACCGATGGTCGAGGTCTGGGACGGTGTTAAATGGCAACTGTTTGATATCCAGACCGGTCAGGAAGGCAAGCCTGATGACATTCTGGTCTGGAACCAACAGGGGCATTCCCTACTCGATGTCATTGGCGGACGTAATTCCAACATTAGCTTTTCGATCATCGCCCAGGACATTACGCCACAACAGGCCACCCGCGAGAAAGTACAATCCGAAGACCTGCTGAACTTCTCAATCCACAGCCTGCCCGTTGAGGAACAGGCAATGTTCAAGACCATCATGCTGGTTCCTATCGGTGCCCTTGTCGTGGTCTTCCTGCGGATTATCGTTGGCTTGAAAACCTCAGGAACCTTCATGCCCGTGCTGATTGCGGTAGCCTTTGTGCAAACCCAGCTAGTCACCGGTATTCTAGGCTTCTTACTGATTGTCGGTACCGGTCTGGTTATTCGTAGCTACCTGTCGAGGCTCAATCTGTTGCTCGTTGCCCGGATATCCGCCGTGATCATCACCGTGATAATGATCATTTCTGTCTTTACCGTGGTGGCATTCAAGATTGGCTTGGTTGAAGGTCTTTCAATCACCTTCTTCCCAATGATTATCTTGTCATGGACAATAGAACGTATGTCTATCCTGTGGGAGGAAGAAGGAGCCAAGGAAGTACTGATCCAGGGGGGGGGCTCGCTGCTTACCGCCGTTCTGGTCTACCTAGCGATGACCAACGGCCTGGTTCGCCATCTGACGTTTAACTTTATTGGTATCCAACTGGTTATTCTGGCACTGATCCTGATGCTGGGTAACTACACAGGCTACCGCCTGAGTGAGCTTCGTCGCTTTAAACCACTCGCGGAGAGCTAATCTATGTCACTGTTTTCTCAGTTTACCTCTCCGTTCAAGCTACGCGAGCGCGGCATTATGGGGATGAACCAGCGCAACCATAGCTATATTGGTCGCTACAATGACCGTAGCCTTTACCCGCTGGTTGACGACAAGCTGAAAACAAAGAAAATCGCCCAGCGTGCAGGAGCAACAGTTCCCGAATTGATTGGCGTGATCGACAGCCAGGTGTATGTCAAAACAATTCACAACATGGTCAAGAACTGGCCGGGTTTTGTCATAAAACCGGCTCAAGGCTCAGGTGGCAAGGGGATCTTGGTTGTCGTCAAGCACAAGGACGGAGTTTACATCAAACCGTCAGGTGCCGAAATCAACAAACAGGATGTCGAGCGTCATATCACGAACACTCTTGCTGGGCTTTTCTCTCTCGGCGGCAAGAATGACGTGGCCATGGTGGAGAACCTGATTCAGTTTGATGACGTATTCGATGGCTTCAGCTACGAAGGGGTGCCAGACGTTAGGGTTATCGTTTTTAAAGGCTACCCGGTAATGGCCATGATGCGCTGTTCAACCGCCGCCTCAGACGGTAAAGCCAACCTCCACCAAGGTGCTGTAGCGTCGGGATCGATATCGCCACCGGTAAGGCGGTTCGGGCGGTACAGTTCGACCAACCCGTTGAACGCCACCCCGACACCGATAAGCTGCTGAGCGAGCTTGCTGTTCCCAACTGGCACAAGTTGCTGACACTCGCCGCCAGTGCCTGGGAAATGGCAGGACTTGGGTATATGGGAACCGATATGGTACTGGATAAGATACAGGGGCCAATGGTACTTGAACTGAATGCGCGCCCTGGGCTGGCAATTCAAACCGCCAATGGCTGCGGATTGTTGCCCCGCTTGCATCATATCGAGAATCTCGGCACACCGAATACCCCGCCGTCACCGGCAGAGCGGGTCGCCTATGCTGCCGAACAGTTTGGCGCGAAGTCTTTGTTCTGAACAACGGTAGTAACGTCAACAAGAAAGTCCTGACTTTATCGTCAGGGCTTTTTTTACATCTGAAACGGAGTTCATTAAGATGTAAAAAAAACCGACAGCTTCTGAATGGAATCAGTATGATACTTCACTCCCCTTTCCAGCTCTTTGAACAACCGATCGACCGTACCGAAAGCAACAGCATTAAATGGAGCAAATACAAAGGCCGGGACATTCTGCCCATGTGGGTCGCCGACAGTGACTTCCGAGTACCGGATGCCATTACCGAGGCTCTGCACCGACATGTTGATCACGGCATTTTTGGTTATGGCCATCCTCCTGCGCGTCTTACCGAGCTGCTGATCGAGCGAATGAAACTTCGCTATGACTGGGCCATCGAGCCTGAATGGATTGTTTTCCTACCGGGGCTTGTCTGCGGGCTGAACCTGGCTGTCAGATCACTGACCGAAAACCACCAGGGAGTGATCAGTCCCAAGCCTATTTACCCGCCATTTATATCTTCAGTCAAACTGGCCCAACGTTCGCTGTCGTTGTCACCGGTTACCCTGAAAAATAACCGCTGGCTGATGGATTTAACGCAGACAGATGTGACCTCGGAATCGAAATTACTGCTATTTTGCAACCCCCTTAACCCCGGAGGTACGGTTTACCGCAGGGACGAGCTATTAGCACTCGCAGCCTTCACCGAAAAACATGAACTCTACGTCTGCTCAGATGAAATTCACTGTGATTTAATTCTCGACAAGACAGCAAAACATATCCCCTTTGCCAGCCTCAACGAAAATGCAGCCCAACGCTCTGTTACGCTTATCGCACCGAGCAAAACTTTTAACATTGCCGGTCTGGGTGCCTCAATGGCAATTATTCCAAACTCGGGGTTACGCCGACGATTTATCAAGGCTAAAGCCGGTATTGTCCCGGATGTTAGTGTGCTGGCATACACTGCAGCACAGGCTGCATACGAAAGCTGCCAACCATGCTAGAGCATCAGCTTGATTTTCTTCGCCAGCACAGAGAGAAGCTAGAGCAGGAAATTAATGCCATGCCATTTCTCAAACTGCATCATATCGAAGCAACATATCTCGCTTGGATTGATGCCTCGGCACTGCCTGTTACCAGCCCCTTCAAATTCTTCGAGCAGGCCGGAGTCGGCCTCTCGCCGGGAGCAGACTTTGGCAATTCCCGCTTTGTGCGGCTCAATTTTGCCTGTTGTAGCAAAACCTTAGACGAGGGGCTAAGAAGAATGCGCACTGCCATCGAAAGCCTAACCTAAGCGAGGTGAAAATACTGCTAAAGTTCTGACGGTAAAACCCGATAAAGGAGTATCACAAACCGGGAACCTCTTTTTCTCAGATAATGCAGATCCATACCTTAGACAAAGCACAACTCATTAATGAAGTGCAGCTCGGCAGTAACCTCAACCATGCGGTTGAAGGCGGACGCCGTGCTGACTTTGCATTAATGCTCGCGATGCTGTCTCCGGATCATCTTGAGACCGTCCCGGTTGATGCGCCACCCAAATCCGGTAAAACCGAAACGGAGCTGCGGACATACTTTGAATTGCAGGATCCGCAGCCACTGAGTACCACCGAACACTGTTACGTTAACGGGGCGGCTCAGGCCAATGCATTTCATAACAGCGGCCTTTCTGATGTTCGTCTGCTCCATGAATTACAACCTACCGCGCTCAACTTCCCTCCGCAGGGCACGAAAGGACTGCCGGAAGACATATACCACAACCTCTCAGGCCATGAGCGCCGTATGCTGCCGCCCAAGGAAAATGAGACAATTCAGGCCTCTCCGCAGAATTTATACCTGTCGCTGATCCACGCCAAACGCTTTGCTGAGATGTACCAAACCGCCTAGCTTGCAATCTAATTCCGCGTAGCTCACAGTATTCGTTATTTCGTGACAACCATCATAGCTTTGTTATACCCAAGCAGCACACTGCTCACAATTCGCTAACATTTAGTGGCGGTTTGAAGCAATTTGGGCGCTTTTTCACAGTTAATCCCAGCTCAAGGCTTCACTATAGAATTATCTTTTTCGTTTACTTGATGATCGATTTATCGGTTTGGTGCGTAACTTTGAAATTAAATGAATTTGGCCATAAACCATTCCAATACCAAACAATGCCAAATGGTGACACCTTTACTTTCAGAGTGCCCGGAAACTGCCATCAAAGCAGCGCACCTTCCGATACAAACGGGGGAAAGAACGAGTCATGAATATCGCGCAATCTGTCATTGTAATTACTGCCGCTGGCAGCCCGATGGGCAAAGCGATTTCACTCCACTTCGTATCGCTCGGGGCTAAGTTGGCCCTCGTTGATATCGAAGCTGACCGCTTGCAGCAAACACAACAAGCCTGTCTAGCAGCGGGCGGGGATTCTCATCCCTTCTTGTTGGAAAGCCAAGATGAAACGTCCATTGCAAGTTTGATCAATGATGTCCACCAGTACTTCGGGACAATTGATGTATTGGTCAACTATTGGCTGGGCTCGGATCTACCGATGTTGTTCAGCCCAGCGTCTGTCGATCAGTTCTGTCGCTCCATGTCAGAGGGTGCAACCCCCTTCTTTATTTTTGGCAAACAGGCCGCCAACTACATGCGGGAGCATCATTGCGAAGGCGTCATCGTCAACCTGGCTGCCAACCTGATCAATACCCACCAGCCTATCAACAACGGGTCAAAGGCCATGATTTCAGGCCTGACCCAAAACTGGGCCAAAGAGCTGGCCGAGTTTAATATTCGGGTCGGCGGTGTTGTGCCATTGAGTTTTGACCATGAGGGCAATCACCCGCAAAACAACTTACTCAGCCAACCACTGCAATATGAAATCGTCAGAAGTGCGGAATATATCGTCGCCAATGATTATTTTAATGGCCGGATGATAGAAGCGGAGGTCGGGTAAGAGCAGGGACGAGTTTCCTTGATTCTAAGAACGAAATGCCCGTCGCTTCCGATGCGAAGCATATAAAAAAGCCCGCCAAGGTGGCGGGCTTAAAAGTGCGCTAGCTATAACAGATGATTATGCTTCTGTTTTTTTTCTTTTTTTTAGCTTTCGCTTTAGCTGGCTTTTCAGCAACTGGCGCGTTCTTTTCAGACTTCTTAATTACAGTTGTACCTTCGAAAGTCTCGCCTTCTACGTATGCTTTACCGTAGTAAGACGCTGTCAGTACATCTTTCAGCTCGCTGATCAGCGGGTAGCGTGGGTTCGCACCAGTACACTGGTCATCGAACGCATCAACAGATAGCGTGTCAATCTGTGCGAAGAAGTCAGACTCTGAAACACCAGCAGCTTGGATAGATAGTGGAATATCCAAATCACCTTTCAGCTCTTCTAACCAAGTAAGCAGACGCTCAATTTTCTGAGCTGTACGGTCACCTGCTTGAGACAGACCCAAGTGGTCAGCAACTTCTGCATAACGACGACGTGCCTGTGGGCGGTCGTACTGAGAAAATGCAGTTTGCTTAGTTGGGTTATCGTTAGCGTTAAAACGTACCACGTCAGAGATAAGCAATGCGTTAGCAAGACCGTGTGGTAAGTGGAATGCGTTACCGATCTTGTGCGCCATTGAGTGACAAACACCCAGGAATGCGTTAGCAAACGCGATACCCGCGATAGTTGCCGCATTGTGTACTTTCTCACGAGCGATTGGGTCGTTAGCACCGTTTGCGTAGCTTGATGGCAGGTATTCTTTTAGCATCTTAAGTGCTTGAAGTGCTTGACCATCTGAGTATTCGTTAGCAAGAACAGAAACGTATGCTTCAAGTGCGTGAGTTACTGCATCGTAACCGCCAAATGCAGTTAGCGACTTAGGCATGTTCATCACCAGGTTCGCATCAACGATAGCCATTTGCGGCGTTAGCTCGTAGTCAGCCAGTGGGTATTTAGCGCCAGTTTTGTCGTCAGTAACAACCGCGAAAGGTGTAACTTCAGAACCAGTACCTGATGTAGTTGTGATACATACAAGCTCAGCTTTCTTACCCATTTTAGGGAACTTGTAGATACGCTTACGGATATCCATAAAGCGCATTGCCAAGTCAGCAAACTCTGTTTCTGGGTGCTCGTACATAACCCACATGATTTTCGCAGCATCCATTGGTGAACCACCACCAAGAGCAAGGATTACGTCAGGCTGGAAGCTCTTCATTGCTTCAGCGCCTTTTTCAACAATAGATAGCGTTGGATCCGCTTCTACGTCGAAGAAAGTTTGAACTTCGATACCTTGTGCTTTAAGTAGTGCTACGATTTCATCTGCGTAACCGTTATTAAATAGGAAACGGTCAGTTACTAAGAATGCACGTTTTTTTTATCTTCAAGGTCGCCTAAAGCGATTGGAAGGCTACCACGGCGGAAGTAGATTGATTTAGGTAGTTTGTGCCACAACATATTTTCAGCTCGCTTCGCTACTGTCTTCTTGTTGATAAGGTGCTTAGGACCTACGTTCTCAGAGATAGAGTTACCACCCCATGAACCACAACCAAGAGTTAGAGAAGGCGCTACGTTGAAGTTGTAAAGGTCACCGATACCACCGTGAGTAGTTGGGATATTTACAAGAATACGTGCAGTTTTTAGTTTGTCACCGAAGTAACGAATACGGTCAGCGTTAACGTCTTGGTTAGTGTATAGGCCAGATGTGTGACCGATACCGCCAAGCTCAACCATTTTAACCGCTTGCTCTACAGCGTTTTCAAAAGAAGACGCGCGGAACATACCCAGTGTAGGAGACAGTTTTTCATGTGCGAATTCATCTTCAACACATACTTCTTCGCCTTCACCGATAAGAATTTTAGTATCTGCTGGTACCTTAACGCCTGCCATTTCAGCAATCTTAGTTGCTGGCTGACCAACGATGTCTGCGTTTAGGTTGCCATTAATAAGCAGTACTTTACGTACTTTCTCAGCTTCAGATTTAGTCAGTACGTAACCGTTGTGAGAAGCAAAACGCTCTTTCACTTCGTCATATACTTCATCCATAACGATAACTGCCTGCTCAGAAGCACACACTACACCGTTATCGAATGTTTTAGACATAAGTACAGATGCTACCGCACGCTTAACGTCTGCAGTTTCATCGATAACAACTGGAACATTACCCGCACCAACACCGATTGCAGGTTTACCTGAAGAGTAAGCTGCTTTAACCATACCTGGACCACCAGTCGCAAGGATAAGGTTGATGTCATCATGCTTCATTAGTGCATTTGAAAGCTCAACTGAAGGCTGGTCAATCCAACCAATGATGTCTTTTGGTGCGCCAGCAGCGATTGCAGCATCAAGAACTAGCTTCGCAGCGTCATTTGTTGAGTTCTTAGCACGTGGGTGTGGCGAGAAGATAATCGCGTTACGTGTTTTAAGAGAGATAAGAGATTTGAAGATTGCAGTAGATGTTGGGTTCGTTGTTGGAACGATACCACAAATGATACCTACTGGTTCTGCGATAGTCATGGTGCCGAACTCTTCGTTCTCTTCCAAAATACCGCAAGTTGGTTCGTCTTTGTATTTGTTGTAGATAAATTCTGAAGCGAAGTGGTTTTTGATAACCTTATCTTCAACAATACCCATACCAGATTCAGCTACAGCTTGTTGAGCTAGAGGGATACGTGCGTTGTTCGCAGCAAGAGAGGCAGCACGGAAGATCTTGTCAACTTGCTCCTGAGAGAAAGTCGCAAACTCTTTCTGAGCAGCTTTGACGCGGGCAACCATTGCATCTAGTTCAGCCATATTTGTTACAGGCATAGTTAACTCCTAACTTAATATTAAAAACTATTTAGTAAGAATACGTCTTTATTCTCTATTGGATATCGGTACTGAACACCCCTGTTCTTTAC
>LLEN01000134.1_pt1 | contig 15768 bp, 16 predicted proteins | sample 595881 | NCBI WGS metagenome assembly LLEN01 (sample SAMN02919314, study PRJNA255460) | bioreactor metagenome | biome: chemostat; feature: culture 2012_10.3; material: sediment; isolation source: day86 10degC chemostat 2012 inoculated with Wadden Sea sediment taken from... | place: Germany: Bremen ...
TGGCTACCTTAAGCTATGACTACTTCGTCAGTCCCGATTACCTAACCACTCATGGCACGCCCGAAACACCGCTCGAACTTCACCGATTCTCTACCTTAGCCTTAAACCAGAGCAACCCGAAAGCGATGTCATGGCGCTTTAATCAACAAGAATTACTGTTAACCCACAAATATACTGTTGATTCACCTTACGTGTTAAGGGCCTTGGCTGTAGCAAATCAGGGGGTGTGCTGTCTGCCAACCATCATGGTTTGCAACGAGATTCAAGCAAACAAACTTGTCAGGCTCTTCGGTGGCCAACACGCATTTGAGCAAGTCTTGCACGGTGTCTACCATTCTCGTCGTTATGTTCCAAATAAAGTGAAGCTACTGCTTGATGAGGTTGAAGCACTTCTGCAGGCGAGAATCGATTCGCTCGAAAAGAGCATCAAATAACACGATTCTGATTGTGCCATTTTCTGGCACAGTTCATTCCAAGCCAGGCGGTTTTTCCTCCCTTTTTCCCGCTTTAGACTCACTCCATCAGTACTACCAGAGTGAATCTAACGATGAAAGACATTATCAACAAACACTCCAAGAGCATTTTCTGGGCTTGTATGCTCATTGCTCAGGTATTTGGAGCCTTGTTATTTAAAGATCTGGCTGATATCAGCCAGTGGGTTGTTCAGTCACCACGAGAGACGACGATATGGGTCTGGTATAACCGCTGGATGATCGCTCTGGGAGGACTTGCAGCGATTGCGATAGCAAGTTACCTGAAATACAAAAAGCGCGATATTGCCGGTAACAAAACCTACTTATCACTCACAGCGTTATTTTGTTTTACCTTTTACTGCGGCATGATCAACCCGCATATCATGATGCGGGCACGTATGGATAACGGCGTGTTCCTGTCTGTAGAGCAAGCGAGACAATACGTAAAACCTTACGAAAGTGTCATTGTGCTAGAAATCAACGGTAAAGCGCGAGCACACTCAGACAAGCAGTTACTTCGTCCTCACGTTGCTGGTAAAGATGAACTCGGTGGTGAGAACGTCGTAATGACCTACTGCGGGCTTACCAACCTTGGTATGGCCTACACCCCGGAAATAAATGGCCAACAGCTCGATCTTGCCCCGATGAGCCAGCTAGAAAATAACCTTATCATGTACGATAAAATCAGTGGTGAGCCTATTCAGCAACTATGGGGCCAAAATGAATCAGACCGCAACAGCGGCGGTCATGCCAAAATGCGTGAATGGCCAACCTACCGTATGCCATTTGATAAATTTGCCAAGGCATTCCCTGACGGTGAGGTCTACGTGAATGATTATCTGGTCGAAGGGATGCGTCCATCATTCTGGGAAAATCCATTCCTGGCAATTTACGACCCAATTATTGAGCTGATTTTTAAACTCGCAGTGGCGCACCAGGAAACCAATGACGAGCCAACTTTCCCGACCATTAAACATATTGACCCTCGACTACCAAGCAAGGAAAAAGTCTATGGATTGAATGTTGAGTATGATTATGTGGCCTACACTGAGGAATTCGTCAAAGAGCAAAGCACACCAATTAACGCTTCAATCGGCGGGAAAGAAATTGTTGTCAGCTATAACAAAGAATTCAAAAGCCTAGGTATTTTCTACAATACAACTGGCGAAACTATCACTGAAATTGATTTTTACGGTCAGACTCCTTACGGAAAACTACAGCGAGTAGAAACCGTCAAGGCTGGTGCCTACTGGATAATCTGGGCAAACTTCTTCCCAGAAACGGATATCAACCGCGTTTAGTGCTTGCTCATATCCTAAAGCGAAGCAATGGTCAGTATTGGCCATTGCTTTTTTTTACCATCATAACAACTATCTATAGATGACAATAACGTCACGAAACCTTTATCATGGTTAAACTTATAGGGAAATAAGTCTGTGGGTTCCGTTTATGCGTTTAATTGCTTTGATCATCATTTGCTTTAGCATCATTTCGTGTACCAGCCTGCCAGAACCAATACCGGAGACAGTTTCTGATCAGCTGCAGCACTACCCGACGTCGGTACAGAACTGCGCATTTCAGCTCGTTGATTTCAAACGGACCGTCCAGCAACAAGATGTACAGGATGCGCAGCTGCTGTGGATTCCCCGCTATCCTCACCTCGCTTTTGACCGTTTTAGCCTGTCGCTTATCCCAGGCCTGAGTTCGCCTCAAAGCAAGAAGCAATGGCTACACTATGTTGCCCGACAGGCCGAAATACAAAGGAAGGTTGAATACCAAAACTTATCGGATAAGGCTGGGTTTGAGCTTGAAAGCAATGAAGAATGCGCGCGACAGCTAACAGCCGCAACAATCAATGACCGTCAATTTTGGCATCGTTTACTACAATTTCCTCCAACAATCCCTTCAGACTATCAAAGCTGGCAACGCGTGGTAGGCCTTTATCCTATAAGCAAATCACTGGCGACCCCTGCCATCGATTCAGAAAAGAAACGAATTATCAGTGGCTTTATCCAGCCCTTGCATGACGACAATATGACCTATGCCGTCACAAATAAGTCCCTTCTAAGCCAGCAGGAGATTCACCGCTGGTTCAAACAAGCAAGTCAGCACTCCTCGCTGGGCTGGCCTTTGCTTTCGGACAACCAAATAGCACGCTTAGCGAATCATTATGCGCCTGAGTTTCTCATTGAGACCGTATCGCTAGATGACAAAGCCGGACAGTTGGAATACCAAGATAATGATCAGCCTCGGGTTAATATCAGCAAGCCCACTCTCTATGTCAGCCAAAGCTATACTCAGTTTCACGGCAAGATTTTGCTTCAGCTAAATTACAGCCTTTGGTTTGCTAACCGTACGGCCAAAACCTCGTTAGATCCCTATGCCGGACAGTTCGACGGGATTCTCGTCAGGCTCACCTTAGACAGCCAGGGTAAGCCTTATATCCTTGACAGTATTCACCATTGCGGCTGCTACCATATGGTTTTTGCCCTGGATCAACAATTAGCATTCGCCAAACGTAATACGGACATAGAAGCCCCTATTACCATGCGGGTGAATCCGAAACGAAATGCAAAAACACTACGAATCACGTTATCCAGTGGAGACCATATGATTAAAGGCGTGCACTGGAGTCATAGCAGCTCTCAGCTCGCCATTTGAACGTACTCAACTACCAGCAGTTGCGCAGCCTGCCGACACAGGGAGAGCAATACAAAAGCTTGTTTGACGAACAAGGAATGCTGATGGCCAGCAAACGCCTAGAGCGCCTGTATTTATGGCCCTTTGGCGTGAAGTCGCCGGGAACAATGCGTCAGATGGGCCACCATGCCATTGCCTTTATTGGTGAAAGACACTTCGATGACGCTTATGTATTAAGTGAGTTTTTCTTGAAGCCTTAGCGGTTATAAAGCCAAACCTCTACTCCCAACTGGTATTTTCCTTAATAAGAAATATCCGGCAAGCCACCCTAACTATACTTGATAGAGCTTTTTCAAAGGAATGTACTCCGTTCAAATAACGGTCTTAACGAGCATTGTATGGGCTTTGGACGCCTGCCCACACACATCGAATGATCCAGAGAGTACGCCCATGAAAATCATCCAAGGTATTGTTATACCCTTGTTGTTCTCACTGTTATATTCCACCGCAGTGAGCGCAACGCACCGCAATTCTTCCCCGGCTGAGAGACTACCCGTGACTCAGCTAAGTTCTGGCTCTGATGCCATCTTCTTTGATCAAGTTAACTTCGAGCTGGAAATCGGCCCTATCACCGACAGCGACTGGGGTCAGTTCAGAGTCAAATCCGCCCTGCTAAAGGATCGCCGAGGTAAGCGGCTTGGTCCTGGCTATATCAATGTCTTCACCTACCCCCAAAACCGAGGGGGTGAAGCTGCCTGGGTCGTAAGCAATCTGCTCGTGTCCACTAGCTCAGCTTCAGATAACAATGATAGCGATAAGAAACCGATAAGAACAAAGCATGCCGACAACAGGCAATATGTCCAATCAGGACGTGAGCCGTCTCCCCCTTTCACAGCCGCTCCGTCCAATACTTCGGCTGCAAATCCAGATACAGCAATCTACTTTGACTTACGTCCCGAAGAAGATGGACAGGGCAGCGTACGCCGGATACGTGCTACCGTACTCTTCTCCCCGCAGCCTTTGCCAACGATTGAGGATATTGCCAGTTTGCCAAGCGTTTTTCCCCAAAAACATTTCGAGTAAGTACAATTATTGTCAACGCCGAAGGTGCGGGACACGTCGATGGCCGTATCAGCCCAATCTCGACAACAATCCCCAACTCGCTGTCATTGGGGCGGCCCCCACAGCCTGTAAGCCCTGCTCCGGGACTTCCTGATGACTTGCTGTTCCCAATTCAGGTTATTCAAGCCGACCAACCAAACCTCGATGCCGGTCGTAACCAGTGCATACCAATGGCTCATGCCAATGCGCTGCAATATCTGGAAGACAGATACGATAACCTGCCTCTGGCATGGCGCTTTCCGCAACTTCATATTCGCGGAATCGGAAAAATTGCCTCTGCCGGTGATGTGCTGATCTGGGAACCGGTACCTGAAAATAGTTTGGTTGCCAATATCGACAGCTACGGGCGACGTGCCGGAGTACTCAACCTGGATACCGGCAGCTACACCACGTTTTGCGGACTGATCCGTGGCGTATTTGGTTATCTGGCAGATCCTGTATCCGGTACTTTTGACACCACAGAATTTCGTCATCAGGGCAGCAATTCACTTACCCTAGGTAGTGGGGCTGATTGTGACAACGGCACAGTGATAATGGGCGGAATCACCTCGCAGCGAGAGGGGCTCAATCCAACCTGGGAGTGGATGTTCAACGAACTAGTACAAGGCCGAGCCGTCACTATCCTGTTCAGCTGGTATGACATCAACGGCGACTGGAAAGGCGGACACAGTGTCAGAGTCTATGGCGCAGCAAAACTCGACGACAAGCACTACATCTACACACTTGACGATGACAGCCAAGGGGATAATTTCAGCAATCTAACCTCGCCACGAACTCAGCAATGGGAAGTTGCCGATACTGGTCAGCCCGGATTGGATGGCGTACCTGACGGGCGCCTCAATATGAACGGTATGAGCTGGGAAATTGACTTTGCCCTCTCCTATGAAGCAAAGCCCACTCTCCTTATTCCATAATCTACCACCAATAGCACGAAGCAAGAAGTGGAGCCGTGTAACAGCGGCTCCCTACTCTTCTTTTCAGACAGCACACCAATTTACGCCATCTCGAAGGTAAGAAAAGATTGCACAACTGAACAACCACGACCTACAACCCTTCGCTACACTCAAGGTTAGTGATAAAGGAAAATGTCCACCCTGCTCATCAGTAAAATTTTCTTTTTCATCACTATTTCATACTGATTCAGAAAGTGGTCAGGCAAGCTAGGTTATACATACTCCCCATCAAAACATTTATAACGACAATAACAACCAGGGCAAAATGGCATTGTGATGAATACACGCAGTATCACGATATACACCTTATCTGGAGTAGCGGCTCTCTGTGGGTTCAACTCCGCAGCAGCAGAGGGCATTGCCCGCTTTGATGACTACGGTCCGTTGAAGACCTACGCCCAATCTCCCATACAATCCAATAGCCTGACGCCGCTAATGCGTAATGGCTTTAGCTACCAACCCGGGACGGTGGAACTCTATACAACTGCCACTATTGCCAGTATCTGGGCACATACCGATGAATACAATGCTGATTACTACCAGAACGCGCTGTCTGTTGGCGGCCTGTGGCAAGTCAATAATAAATGGGTTGTCGAACTCGACTATACTTTGCGGTTTGCTGCCAACAATCATCTAGACAGCTTGACCTCAGCCTTTCATGACGCGTTTGGTATCAGCCAGAACGGCAGAGATGAAGTCGACAAGCATTCTTTTGATATCTCAGTTCCGCAGTACGGGGTTGAAATTCATGATTTCAATCGTGAAACCCTCGGCAGCGCCCTGACCTTCTATACCAGTTACCAGTTGATAGAAAACAAGCATCATGGCTTGTCGATCGGTGGTTCGCTGTACTACAACTATGTGCCCAGCGGCCCGTTTGAAACCAGCAATTTCGAACAGGCATTACAGCTCAACTACAGCTATCGCCGCGATAAACATATGTTTTACAGCCTACTTGGCCTATCCTACCGGCGTAACGACGAAGTGCTGGGAAATATACCCTATAACACCGCGGCTTACGCAATCGGTGCAGGCTACCAGCTCCAATTAAATGAAAAGCATCGCCTACTCTTCGAGTATCATATCTATGAAGGAGCAACCGATGCGGCCTCCGATCTTTCCAAACCGTCCAATGAGGTGCTGATCGGCTATCGTTACCACATGAAACGCAGTGCCATCGAAATCTCGATGATTGAAAATGTCTTTAACATGGATAACAGTACCGATATAGCCTTTACACTCGGCTATCGTCACCGTTTCTGATTTACAATGTAAAGTCTATTTGCACCGTTTGTTATTTCGGCTGTACGGTATAACTACTCTGGCTTTTCTCTCTCATCATATTTGTCGTATCGCGTTGTTCGAAACGCTCAATCAAGTAATCGATAAATACCCTCAGTCGCTTAGGTAGCAGCTTACGCTGTGGGTAGACAAAGCTAATGGGTGCCTCCGGCATTTCCCAGTCCGGTAGCAGATGCACCAGTTTGCCACTGGCAAAGTGCTCTCTGCAGAGAAACTCCGGCAATAGAGCAATACCTAAACCATCCAGGCAAGCCATTAGGGAAGCCGTTATCGTATTGACCCTGAGCCGATAAGGTAAATCAATGGACACTTCATTATCGGCTTGCATCAAATGCCAGTTAGGTAGCTTTACTGCTTTGTTATAGATTTTCACCTGATAATGAGGGGCTTTCAGATCATCAGGCTGGTGATCTGGCCATTTTGCGCAAGATAGTACGGGCTTGCAGCCATCACCCGCTTTGAGGAATAAAACGTTCGGGCAACCATGCTGGAATCAGACACTTCACCAACCTGAGTATACAGGTCTATCCCCTCGCCGATGATGTCGACTTCACGATTTGTTAGCTCAAGGTGAACTGTTACATTAGGATACAACCTGAGGAACTCATTGATATAAGGACCAAACACCTTCTGGCCCACCTCGACAGGCATAACCACATTAAGCCGTCCTCGTATCAGGTCTTGATTGGCTGTCACTTCAAGTTCTGCCTGCCCCATGATCTCCAGCATCTGCATGCAAGACTGGTAGAAAGTCTCACCTTCCGGGGTCAGCGTCAGGCTGCGGGTTGAACGTGTGATCAATCGCACACCTAGGTGTTGCTCTAGCTCAGCGACTTTTCGGCTTACTGTCGATTTCGTTAAATCCAGAGCTTCAGCTGCTTGGGTAAAGCTCCCACATTCAACAACTTGAGAAAAAAAATAGCAATGCTATTGAGGTCCATTCCACCACCATTAGTTAAATATCTGCAACAGTGTTTCCCTTTTCTCCTATCTAATCAACCAATCTTTATCATTTACACTCTGTAACACAAAAAAAACTCAATACTTCAGATCACCAGAAGAGGCACTTATGACAGATACCCCACAAACCAAAAAGAACAAAGCGCCGCTGATCGCAACCTTAATCATGCTGGCTCTAGGTCTTGGTGCCGGCGGGTATTGGTTTAGCTACGGACAATACTTCGAATCGACAGACAACGCCTATCTGCAGGGCGATATCACCAATATCAGCCCCAAAGTATCCGGTTACATCACCGACTCTTTTGTCATCGACAACCAAGCCGTCAAAGCCGGACAGCTTCTGGCCAAAATTGATGACAGAGATTTTATCGCAGCCCGTGACAAGGCCGATGCAAACCTCGCGGTCAATCAGGCAGCCATCAGTAACCTGACAGCTCAGCAACAATTACAGAAAACCCTAATCCGTCAGTCCGAGAGTCAAATCGCATCAGCCAGTGCCGAATATGAACGAGCACAACAACAGGTTAACCGTACCCGTAGCCTGCTCAAGCGCAACTACTCTTCGCAGGACGAACTAGACAGCACCACTTCTCACTTGAAAGTGACCAAAGCCCAACTTGATGAAGCGTCAGCCAGCTATCAGGCAGCCAAAGATCAGCTAGCTGTGATTGCAAGCCAGATCGTACAGGCAGAAGCATCTGTCGGCGAAGCAATGTTCAACTTGAACAGGCACAACTCAATCTCAGCTATACCAACATTTATGCGCCTGTTGACGGTATTGTCGGCAAACGCAGCCTACGAATCGGCTTATATGTGCAACCTGGCATGCCGCTAATGAGTCTGGTACCTACATCGAATGTTTGGATTGAGGCCAACTTCAAAGAAACCCAGCTGGCTGAGATTCATCAGGGCCAAAAAGTAAAAGTCGAATTAGATGCATTCCCAGACCAAGCACTGGAAGGAATTGTCGACAGCTTTTCACCGGCAACGGGTGCTAAGTTTGCCCTGTTACCTCCAGAAAATGCGACCGGAAACTTCACCAAAATAGTCCAGCGCGTACCAGTAAAAATTACCATCGCCGATTCTGCTCAGCTACAAGGGCGGCTGATTCCGGGTCTTTCCGTTGTAGCCACTGTAGATACCCGAGGGTAACCCAATGAATTCCTCAGTCACTGCCACGGAGCAGCCGTCTATATCGCACATTGAGCAGGCAGATCAGCCACGAAACGATGTACCACGTCGTCACTGGATAGCCTTGATCGGTGGCCTGATCGGCGCATTTATGGCTATTTTGGATATCCAGATAACCAACTCTTCTCTGAAAGATATTCAGGGCGCACTCTCGGCAACGCTGGACGAAAGCTCATGGATTTCGACCTCTTATCTGGTGGCCGAGATGATTGCGATTCCGTTGAGCGGATGGCTCTCAATGGCACTGGGCAAACGCCGCTACCTGACCTGGACGACAGTGATCTTCACCCTGTCATCACTGCTGTGTTCGATTTCGTGGAATATGACCTCGATGATTACGTTTCGGGCACTGCAGGGTTTTAGTGGTGGTGCCTTGATCCCGCTGGCGTTTTCTCTGGTCGTTCAGCTGCTGCCGGTCCACAAACGTGCTATTGGTATGGCGATGTTCGGCGTTACTGCTACCTTCGCTCCGTCAATCGGGCCGACGCTTGGTGGCTGGCTAACGGAGAACTTATCATGGCACTATATTTTCTATATCAATATCCCACCTGCAATCTTGCTGATCACTATGGTGCGCTATGGTCTTGACGATGAGCCGCTGAATATCCAGAGCCTGCTAAAAGCCGATTGGGTTGGTATTGTTACCATGCTCTAGGCCTGGGCTGTCTGGAAGTGGTATTGGAAGACGGTAACCGCGAGGAATGGTTCAACTCTGATTTTATTGTCACGCTGGCTACCATTTCCGCCGTCAGCCTAGTGTACTTTGTGATCAATGAACTGCAGCACAAGAAACCGCTGGTCAATTTGCGACTATTGAAAAATGGGCAGTTTGCCATGTCATGCCTGGCTTATCTGATCCTCGGAATGGCTCTGCTAGGCTCGATTTATGTTCTGCCGCTCTACCTGACTCAAATTCAGCACTACAATGCAATGGAAATCGGCGAGGTACTTATGTGGATGGGGTTTCCGCAGCTATTAATTTTTCCGCTGGTGCCTAAGCTGACCAATATCATCAAGCCAAAGTATTTGGTGACATTTGGTTTTGTGATGTTTGGGCTAAGCTGCTACGTCAACACGCACATGAGCATTGACTTTGGCGGGCAACAGCTGATTTTCTCGATGCTACTTCGTGCCATCGGCAGCCCTTTTATCATGGTGCCACTGTCGCTTGTTGCCATGCAGGGGATCAGCAAAGCAGATACGCCGGATGCTTCGACACTCACCAATGTTATGCGCAATCTTGGTGGTGCATTCAGCATCGCAATCATCGCAACAATGCTCGACAACAAAACCCGGGAACATCTGGCCCACATAAAAGAATCGGTACCAGTGTAAGCTCCAATGCCTGGCAACAACTGTTGCAGCAAAGCAGTTATTTTGTACAAGCGGGTAGTGATGCCAACACGGCAATGGTGCAGGCTCAAGCATCCTTGGTGGCAACCATGCAGCGTGACGCCGCTATCATGGCTATAACGATGCCTTTCTGATGATGAGCGCCTTTTTGGCCATGGCCGCCGTCATCATGCTTGGCTCAAAGAGCTAATCTTGGGAAAGACCATACTGAACAAGTATCATGATGCCAGATATAGCCAACTACCAACCTGTTTGGAGTTGGCTATACTTAGTAAATAATCAAATGGTTAGGTGGGAATATTGTGAGAACGACGTTTAAATATTATTTACATCAATGATATAACCGAAAATATCCCTGATATCATCAGCTGACAGTACAGCCCCCCAAGCAGGCATGCCTTCATTCCCGTTCATTACCGTACTGTATAACTCACTTTCAAACTCAAAAGGGGATGTGAGACCTTTATAAATATTTGACGGTTTCTCAGGCAAACTCGCGGCGGCAATACCATCTCCGTAGCCAAGATCCCCATGACAAGAAAGGCAGTAAGTCAGGTACTTCTCTTTGCCATTGCTAATATCCGCCGTTGTATAATCGGTCTTTTCCAGCATTGTAAATGCCATCAGAGCACCTACGGAAGCAACCACCAATCCCGCTACTATTTTTTTTCATTTTTTCACCTGCCACATAAGAGTTTCATGGCTATTTCTATCAATCAAAGGGTGAAAAAAAATCATAAAAAAAACGGCAACAACCTAAGGTCATTGCCGCTGTCTATTGTGTACCCGAACCTGTCCAGTAGCTTACGCTGTAGCCAATTGCTGAACCATGACTTTCGGTTTACGCTGGGCCAGCACCACTCCCGCCAATACCATGCCACCACCAAGATAATGATAGGCTGCAAGCTGTTCGTTCAGCATCACACTCGCGATACCAGCGGTAAGAACAGGCATCAAATTCATAAACATAGCAGTACGATCCGCCCCCAAACGCTGGATCCCTTGCATCCAGCACCACGGTGCTATAACCGACGCTGGAATAGCCGCATACATAATCAAAGGCAACGACTCTGCCGTGATCTCCACCCGCTCACTGTTCACAAGCAGTGGAATTAGCATCAATACAGCCAACACACCCTGGACATAAACAGACTGCCAGGTACTCAGCGGCATCTGCCAACGCTTTAGCAAAACACAATACAGCGCATAAACAAACGCCGCCAACAACAGCAAGGCGTCGCCCACCGTAATACCTTGCGCCGCCAGATTACTGATATCACCATGCTAAGCATCAATACCAATCCAGCCAAAGATAATACAGCCCCGACAATGGCCAACGGCAGCAAACGTTGACCCAATAGCGGCACGCTCAGAAACATGCTGATAAGTGGCACCAACGAAATAATTAATGCCATGTTGGTAGCTGTCGTGGTTTCAGCCGCAAAGTAACCCAGCGATTGGTTCAGCACCATGCCAAGTAACGCCAAAAAAAAGCCAGCTTGGGGATATAAGGACGGATCGTTGACCAATTTCGCCATACCGAACCCAGGACAAACGGCGTAAGTACCGACATGGCAACAAACCAACGGTAAAAGGAAATCGCTCCCGGATCAATCACACTGATCGAAAGCTTGTTTACAATGGCATTCCCTGCCCAAATCGAAACTGTTAACAACGGAAATAAGTAGAACATGGTTTGCCTTTACATTACGTTTTCAGGTGTTTTCTCATGAATTATTATTCATCTACGTCATAGTTTGGCAGGTCATTTTAGATATAAATATCTCTAAAAAGACATTATAACTCTATTGTCAGACATTTAAGGGAAATACCCGTATCACCAACACAATCTCTTTTCTTTCAAGATGCCAGAACCACTAGTAAGCAATTGAATTATATTTGTTATTTTAGATTCGAATTGAATAAATTGAGAATCATTCCTGATAAGAAAGAGTGATCTTTCCATGAGGAAAAGAAAGTAATTGGTTGATTTTCACCCTACTCGCATGTAGCGTGGTCAGACCAGATTGTATTTGAAAAAGGAATTTTCAATGCGGAAAAATCTAAAGACTTACCAACGCTTGTCCGGCTTACCATTTGGTCGCCAGATCTTTACTTTCATCGTCTGCCGTGTGGCTCCATACTTTTCCTCAATTAAGCCGCAAATTCGTGAGCTAAAACCCGGCTATGCCGAAGTGACGATCAAGAAACGACGGAAAGTAACGAACCACATCAACACTGTCCATGCAATTGCGATGTGTAATATGGCAGAACTCGCGGGTGGAATGATGACGGATGTATCCGTACCGGTAAAAAGCCGCTGGCTTCCAGTTGGCATGACGGTGGAGTATTTAAAGAAAGCCACAACCGATCTTACTGCTGTCGCTATTGGTGAAGGCATCGAGTGGGGTATCGAAGGCGATAAGAAAGTACCGGTCGAAGTAACAGATACAGCAGGTAACCTTGTGTTTCGTGCTGAGATAACAATGAATGTCCGTTTAGCATAGAACGAGTCACAAATACCATAGCCATACCGCCAGTAAACATTGGCGGTATGACTTACTGCTCCACAGGTTGATTAGCCTCTTCAGGCAACCAGCTAAACATAATATCAAACAGCTCTTGCTCTGTTGGTCTGCCAAGCTTTCCATTTATTAGCGAACTCATTTCCAGCAAATGCCCCACCTTCGCAACTGGCTTATAGGCTCATCGAAAAAAAACGGAATATTGGTGAGTGGCGAATGTAGAAACTCGCTGCCGCCGACGCCTCGCTAACATCCTGATGCTCTGAGATCCGTCTAGGACAATCCCACGTGGCTCCATCAAGTACATAAACGCCAATCTGTCCCGTTTCGGCATAGCTGAGCTCATCAACAAAAGGAACATTCCACCAGCACCTTAATTCTTTATGTGTTCTTTCTTCATTCATGATATCGCTACGAGGAAACAAAGCCTGCGTACGTTCATTTCTTATGGGAATACTACACTCGACAAACTCAATCTCCATACCTTCTCACCTTATAAAACCAATTTGATATGAATTTTACAGCATAAGCTCATATTAAACAGGTCGCTATCAATAAAATTGAGGTATAGAAGGCAATAAAAAAAAGCCGCACAATGCGGCTTCACTAATAAAATTGAGGATTATTCATTCGGCGGGATGAATAATTTTTTTTGGCGAGCCGGGCAAGGTTATAGGCATCAACGTAACCTGAATGCTGGCGACCTTCCCACTCAACACCTGCCATCTCCATCGCTGCACGCTGACCACAGCGTTTATTGTTTACATGACGTTGCAAGCGAAACAGTGTCGCCAAATTTAAATACTCGTTAAACGGAACCTTGAGCCCTTTCTCTTTGCACTCAGCACGCAAAATCAGATCGTCACGTCCCCAGGCGGCATAAATTTTATGTCGACCACCAAATTTCTGTTCAATCGATTTTAGAATCGTTGCCAATGGCTTGCCATTTTTGGCAATGACTTCCGGCTTGATACCTGTCAGCTCGGTACAAAACAGGGAAACCTCATCATGTTCCGGTGTCACATAATGCTGCGCTCGACGAACAATCTCACCGGTTACCAAATCCAGCTCGCTACGCCAACCTCGATAATCTCTCCGGTCCTCGACTCCCGCCCATCATTCCAACAACACATTTCGAGGTCAAAGCAGACAATACGATTAAAATTCATTACTTTTCCGGCACAACACTAAAACTGGGCAGGAAGGATACCATCTAGGGCGGTGTTCGCCAAAGTAGGTATATGAGAAAAACACCGCTAGGCCTCGCGGCAAATCTCTGCAATCATACGCAAGCGGCGCTGTGGTTGGGCTACAAACGGGTTGGTGGTATCCCATGCGTAACCAGCCAAAATAGAACAAATCATCTGTTTGATCTTGGGCTCTGGGTTCTCATAAAAAAAATCACATCTTGCAGTTCACCGGTATACCAACCTTCCACATACGCACGGAACGTATCGACCCCTTTCATTAGAACATCCGCATAATCACGTTGCCAATCGGCGGTTTCTCCGTTGAAGTGTTTGATCAGCAGATCCGTGGCCAACTCTGATGATTTCATCGCAATAGTCACCCCCGATGAGAAGACCGGATCCAAAAATTCACCCGCATTACCCAGCAAGGCAAATTTATTGCTGCACAATGTGGTGACATTGACAGAATAACCCCCAATCTCACCTACAGGGTTCGGATATTCAGCCTTGGCTAACAGCGAACGTAAACCAGGCTCTTCACTGGCCAATTGCTTAATAGCTGCAACGGTGTCGTCTGGGTACGATTCAAAAAAAAGCAGGTTCACCCACTACACCGAATGAACAGGTACCATTACTGAACGGGATCAGCCAATACCACACATCACTATTCTCGGGGTGCACTGAAATCAAGATCTTATTGCGATCATAATCCGAGTTGGCTGGCACGGTCGTATCAATATGGTCAACCACATGAGTAAAAATCGCTTTACGTGCAGGCAGGCACGATGGCTCTTCCAACGATAATAAACGCGGTAACACACGTCCGAAGCCGCTCGCATCAAGCACAAAATCGGCCTCGATTTGATATGTCTGCAGGTCCGCGTCAACCACGGTTAAAGTGCTGGTATCATCGGCCATATCAATCGCAGTCAGTGTATGCTGATATCTGATTTCGACACCTTGCGTTGCCGCTTCATCAGCCAGAACTTTATCAAACTGTGCACGCTGTACCTGGAACGTGGTGCCTGCCCCTGCAGTGAATTTTTCGGTGAAATTAAAGCAAGTGTACGCGCCGTTACGTCGAAATGCCGCGCCGTCTTTAAACTGAAAACTGGCTGCGTTAACTGCCGCTTCCATGTTGGCTTTCTTGAGCACTTCCATGCACGCAGGCAGCAAACTCTCACCAATTGAAAAACGTGGAAATAGGTTTTTTTTCAAGAACGACAACGTCAATCCCTTGCTGATGCAGCAACGCGGCAGCCACCGTTCCTGAAGGGCCAGCTCCGATTATGGCAACCTGTGTACGTTGTATTGTTATCAACTGCTTTTCCTTTTTAGACCTGAGAGGGATGCCATCAGCTATTCACATGCGGCAATCACCGTGCCTTGTCACGCTATCTATAATATTCAGCGGCATCGTATCAAATTGTATTCTTTCCTATAAGACGAATCATTATTACAAGTAAAAAAAACGTCTTTACAAATGCCTTCACGGCCGTGCCACACAAAAAATTGACTGATTTTCTCATTTTATTGAGATCGAATTCATTTCCTCTACCGTAAGATCAGTAAAAGAGAGGGAAATAATAATGAAGCATCTATTGTTATCTGTACTGTTTCTGTGTCTGCAGGGCTGTGCAAATAAAGCCTTTTTCTCGCCATCCCAAGCTGCATCATTAAACCCAGATATACAATGGTTATCATCCATCTCAGGCAATACCATTGCCTACCTGTGGACCCCTTCAAGTACTGCAACCCCAGCCAAAGGCATTGTTGCCCACTTCCATGGCAATAGTGGGCACATGGAAGCCACTCAAGAAAAAGTAAACTGGCTTTCAGAACATGGTTACGATGTGATGGTATTCGATTACTCTGGATTCGGTCACTCGACCGGCAAGGTCAGTGATGAAGCCGCCTATTACGATGCCATCACGGTCCTCCAATATTTAGCTATCTTACGCAGCGACTCCCAATTGCCATTGTTTGTAATAGCCACCTCGACCGGAGGCAACATTTTCATGCGTGCTCAAGCCGATTATCCAACAGCAATTGATGGCAT
>LLEN01000135.1_pt1 | contig 15737 bp, 20 predicted proteins | sample 595881 | NCBI WGS metagenome assembly LLEN01 (sample SAMN02919314, study PRJNA255460) | bioreactor metagenome | biome: chemostat; feature: culture 2012_10.3; material: sediment; isolation source: day86 10degC chemostat 2012 inoculated with Wadden Sea sediment taken from... | place: Germany: Bremen ...
CTGTCCATGGCCGGCTCCACCGTGCCCATGGAATCGTTGTATCCTTAGTCGTTAACGCTGCAATCGCGAAAGCAAAACTCACAGCAAACCCGACATACCCGAGATATAGCATAGGAGGATGAAATATTAAGCCAACATCCTGCAGCATTGGATTCAAGTCTCGCCCTTCCAAGGGAGCTGGCAGCATACGCAAAAACGGATTTGAGACCATAAGCAAAAACAAACTGAACACAGCAGTCAAAATTGCCAGTGTCACTAATACTCTGGCAATAAACTGTTCATCTCGTTTCCGATAACAAAAGGCCACGGCAGCAGCCACCCCGAGAGAGAGAACAACCAGAATAAAAATGAGCCTTCATGCCCTCCCCATACAGCGGCAATTTTAAAGAACAACGGCAACTGGGTATTAGAGTGATGAGCGATATAAGCCACCGAGAAATCATCAGTGGCAAAGCTGTAGGCCAGTAACGCGATAGCTATTGCGATAAAAAGAAAGGCGCCATAACTTAACGGCCATGCATAGCGGGTAAGGTATGAATCCTTTTTGATCAAACCGAGAACTGGAACGGTTCCTCCCAACAATGCAAATGCGAATCCCAAGATTAATGCATAATGTCCAACTTCAGGGATCATTGAATTTCCTTAAACTTTGTCCTGCCACCATCTTCCTGTAACCCGAGAATTACAGCTTTGCCCTCGATCAATGAAGCATAACTATTTGTCATATCTTTTATGCTACGAGAACCCATCAGATAGTTAACAACCACTTCATATTCAGTCAGTAGAATAAACATATAAACTTATACAACAGCTTAAAACAAATCGTCACAGCAAATGCTGTGACGATTTAGATCAAATTAACTCACGGTTATTACAGTGTGGTCATTTGTCCCGCATACAAAATGAACGTACGCAGCATCAATACACCGACCAGACTCAGCGTGGTAACAAGCATTATGAAGGCCTTGTTATGTCTGACTCCTGCAGGGCTCACAGCATTGAGGCCAAGTGGAACAAGCATTCCCGCACCAATCACCCCGTACCAGAACCATGTCGCCCAGAAGCCACCACCAATCGCGGCCATCGCTGCTGCCTGGCTCTGCCCGCCGCCAAAGTAAAGGCCGATGAAGAAAGCAAACAACACAAACAGCTCAAACATCACTACCGGACGTTCAAACTTATGGATCCAGCCTACGCAAGCACTGTGCACTGACTCCTTGAACACCAGTACACCAAATAGCAGACAAGCTGCCGCACCGGAAGACAAGCTAGAGAACAGGAACAATATCGGTAGAATTGGATTGTTCAGCAATGGGAACGTCTGAAGCGCCGATAACAAGAAACCGGTATAGGCCGCAAGCAGCAACGCCAGGAAGCCAAGGAACAGCTCCAAGCTATTTTCAAAACGCTCAATCAGACCAATGACCTTGCCGACAATCGGGAGACGACCGTCTAGCAACTTCATAAGATCATATTTGAAAATCACTGCAATCCAGGCAAACAACACAACCATATAGATCTGGAATAGCAGGACCCCCATCGACATCACCGAAGACGTATTATAGAAGATCATGATCTTCCAGAACGACAACGGCTTGGTCAGGTGGAATATTAGAATTGTTAAGCCAGCAATAATCCCGAACGGAGCCAGGATTGCCGTGGCCTTAATGATTCCGTTGGTACTAGGATGGCCTTGGATCACTTTGCGTTTCAGATAGATAGCAATCATCACCGCACCGGCAGACATTCCCGCCAAGAACAGATAAACCGCAATAATCCAATCCCAAACTAGTGAATCAAAATAAAAGGCATCGGCAAATGTAGTACTCATCCTTTTATCTCCCCTTTCCCATGTGGCACTTTATACAGTTTCGGCTGCGTTCCCAGCCCCACCTTCTCGCGATACACTGGCTTTTGCTTAATTAACTGAGACACCTTGCTATTTGGATCATTCAAGTCACCAAATGTCAGTGCCTTAGTTGGACATGACTCCACGCAAGCTGGCTCTTTGCCTTCTTTCAAGTTTGTCTTACGACAAAAATCACACTTGTCCGCCGCCTTGGTTTCCGGGTTAAAGAAGCGAACCTGGTAAGGACAAGCCGCCAAACAGTAACCGCAACCTACGCACTTGAAGGCATCGACATCGACGATGCCAGTTTCAGGGTCTTTATATGCGGCCCCAGTTGGGCACACATGTGTACAAGGTGCATTATCACAGTGCTGACAAGAGATACGAGTAAACTGATAGTCAACATTCGGATATTCACCCTGCGGTTCGCTTCTAACAATCTGTAGTCGAGAAACGCCTTCAGGCACCTTATTCACTTCACGACAAGCTTCGGTACAAGCCGTACAACCAATACACAATGTTTCGTCATGTACCATGCCGTAGCGCTTTGGCCCGTCTTCCATTGTCGCAGCAAGCGTCTGGCGACCTAGCAAGTTGCTGCCACTGACACCCGTGGTAAAGATAACCGCACCGGCACCTGCTAAAAAAAATTTCGTCTTGAACACGTCATACCATCATCTCCTACTTCTCTTTTTTTCTGGTCTGAGTGACAGTCGACGCACATCTTGATCTTCGACTTTCTTTCAATACCCTTCATCGGATCCTTTTCCGGATGAATGGTGTGGCATGACGCACATGAAAGATCAAGCGCATGAACATCATGTGTCCAATTTACTTCGCGTAAATCTTTCGGTTCGTGGCAGTTCACACAGGTTTCATTCTGCTTCGCTATCCATACTGGATCAGCCGCTGGCTTCTCTGTTCCTGCAATCGTTTGTGCTGCCGCAAACTTAGTTACCTGTGGCGCACCATCACGGTGATCTTTGCCTACTTTGCTGTGACAATCAGTACATGTTAAGTCACGATTAGTCTGAGCATGGATAACATCACCATGCGCCCCTTTGAGTGTGTCTTTTTCATCTTTATGGCATTGCGTACATGCGTAATCGCGATCCCGGATAAATTCGACAACATGTTGACCTGACTCTTGGCTAATAACCGAAGGGTTCGCTGTTGTGGCTCCCTCTGCCTTTGAGTCTGCGGCAACATTCATTGAGAAACCAAAAATACAGATGGCTACAAAAAAAATGTAATCACCGTATTCATGGCTACTTTATAATTGCCCATTTTTCACCTTTTTTTTATCTTCCCTAATTACCAACCTCAACCCGAAGCTAGCAATTGGCGCTTATATTTATTTTGCACAGAATAGAGCTGCAACTAATTGTTTCCGTGAAAAATCAGAAACGATATTTAATTGCAATTGAAATCAATTCTTATTTACTGTTAATATTAGCCACAACGCTTAACACGTATATTTAATAATGTTTTTAAATATTAAAAATTGCGTCAGGTAGCAAATACCTCTTAAGTAGCATCATAAATACGATTTTTATGATTAAGATCAATATTGAAAAAGCCAATAAGTAATTGATTTAATAGGATTAATAAACAAAAACCCAGCCACATTTACCAATGAAATGTAAATACCCCTTTAGGGCTATTTAAGGTATAACACTAGCTAAGCTGCATTTTTCACATATTCCTTTTGATCCAAAACAACAAAGACAGCGGTTACATTAATAGAACTTCATTTTTTTTGTTATTATTTATTAGAACTCCAATTTTTAGTTACTGATTTAGCTGCACTCACAACGCTTAGCTTGTTAATAATTAGAATACTGGAGTGACAAATCGTGAGAATTAAATGGACGAGAAATACTGCCGCAGTAGCAGCTTTGTTGTCTGCACTATGTTTATCTGCCAATGCAAACGCAGCGACAGAAGACAGTGGCAAAACGAGAATTGAGCCTCGCAACAGTCAGTTTGCGCAATCTCATATGGAGCAGTACAAAACTTGGGAAGCGACGAAAGAAAGCGATGAAATTGATGATGCTCTAGCGGGTGATCCCAATATGGTGATCATGTGGGCTGGTTATGGCTTTTCAAAAGACTATAACAAAGCGCGTGGCCACTTCTATGCTATTACCGACGTTCGCCAGACGCTACGTACAGGCGGTCCCAAAGATGCCAAGTCAGGTCCGATGCCAATGGCATGCTGGAGCTGTAAGAGCCAGATGTTGCCCGTGTTATCGACGAGCGTGGTGAAGACGGCTACTTTGAAGGCAAATGGGCACGTCTAGGCGCTGAAATCAATAATCCAATTGGTTGTTCTGATTGCCACAACACCGCTAGCGAAGACTTTGCTCAGGGCAAACCCGCTCTGACTTTGACTCGTCCTTATGTTGATCGCGCAATGGAAACTATTGGCATGAAGTTCGAGGATCAGTCCCGCTTCGATCAACAAGCTCAAGTATGTGGTCAGTGCCATGTTGAATATTACTTCACCGGTCCGAAGAAGAGCGTTAAGTTCCCATGGGACAAAGGTACGACAGTAGATGAAATGGAAGTCTACTACGATGAGATCGAGTTTAAAGACTGGACGCACAAAGTATCGAAAGCACCGATGCTGAAAGCTCAGCACCCTGGTTACGAGACCTGGCGTGAAGGTATCCATGGCAAGAACAACGTAACATGTATCGACTGCCATATGCCTAAAGTCCAAAACGAAGATGGCAAAGTATTCACCGACCATAAAATCGGTAACCCATTTGACCGCTTTGAAGATACGTGTGCGCAGTGCCACACCCAAGACAAAGAAACACTAAAAGACGTTGTCGACAGTCGTAAGGCAAGTGTTCAGGAAATGAAGCTACGTGCCGAGAAACAAATTGTCGCGGCCCACTTCGAAGCGAAAGCGGCTTGGGATGCAGGTGCAACCGAAGAAGAAATGAAGCCTATCTTGATGGATATCCGTCATGCACAGTGGCGTTGGGACTATGCGATTGCATCTCATGGTGTTCATATGCACGCTCCAGAAGTCGCACTACGCGTTCTGGGTACCGCACTTGATAAAGCGACTGATGCTCGTACCAAAGTAGTTCGCTTGCTAGCAACGAAAGGTATCATGGAAGAGATTCAGATCCCTGATATCTCAACCAAAGAAAAAGCACAGCAGGCTCTAGGTATGGACATGGACAAGATGAATGCTGATAAAGCTGAATTCCTGAAAACTGTCGCACCAGAGTGGAATAAGCAAGCAGAAGTACGCGAAGCGTCTTACTAAGACCTCTCGAATATAATTAGTTAAACCAACTAATAGCCCTCTCCTTTCAATGGAGGGGCTTTTTTTTGTATTTCACCCTTTACACCCCATCCTAACCCTCCCCTTGAAAAGCGGAGGTGATTAAAAGCCTGATAGACCATCATTGCTTACCAACAAGCTTCAGCACGACAAAGAGTGCTCCTCCCATTTACAAGGGGGAGGGTGTTAGGCGAAACTATCCAAGATTATCAATATCTGCAAAGAACGTATTAACCCCACCCTAGCCCTCCCCTTGAAAAGTGGAGGGGATTAAAAGCCTGAAAGACCATCGGTGTTTACCAACAGGCTTCAACGTAACAAAGAGTGCTCCTCCCCGCTTGCAAGGGGAGGCTGGGAGGGAGGGGTGTATGTAGGGAAAAAAAAGACTTACAGCAACTTCTTGGCGCGGTTAATCGCCGTGATCAGCTCCACGCGGTTAAGATCCGGATGTTCGCTATCAAGTGCCTGCTGCCAGGTATCAATCGCCTTTTGGTAACGGGCATTAAGGAAATAATCAGAAGCCAATAGCATCAACGTCGGAAGATTATTTTCATCGAGTGCCAGTGCCTGATCCAATAACTGATCCACCTCAGTACTCAAACGCTGCCCATCTCGATAATAAATTGCCGTAGCCTGCGCCGAAAAGATATTTGCCTGCGGCTCATCCGCCAAACGGGCTGAATAGCTGAATGAAAGCGCTGCATTTGCGTATTCGCTCGCATACATATAAGCATTGCCCAACGCATACCAAAGCTCACCATTTTGCTTATCATCACGCAGTTTATTTTGGATTTCTTCAATACGTTTTTGATTAAACTCAGTGCCTGTTAATCCTGCTAGCTCGCTATTTGCAACCTCATTGCTGACACCGCTTGTTGACTGATATGCGGGCTGACCAAGAAATGCATATACGCCAACTGACAATGCAAGCAGAGTAATGCTGAGTAGTATTGGTGCCCTTGCACTTTCTCTATCACTGCGGGCATGACCAAGCCAGATAATGAGTAACCCCGCCACCAACAGCACAGTAAAACCAATTCCGAATTCCAATATTTGCCCCTACTTCATGGCCATAATCAAGCTTCATTTTACCTGTTCCAGATTAAACACGTGAGCCTGTCTGCAAGATATCTGTCCCCGCTTTAACCTGGATCAATTCTTCAAATGAATAATATTAAGCAACTGATTTTATTAGCTATCCCTATTTATTGACAACAACATCACAAGCAAGGGTATTAGCAATAAAGCAATTTTCGTGGGCTTTGCGGTGTATTTTGTCTAGCACCTCGTCACTCACAACCAAACCATCGGCAAAAACAATCTCGGGATTGAGTACAATCCGAGACACCTGAGTACGACTTTCGGTGTTCTTGCCCAGTTCAGCTGTCGCTGTATCGCGGTAGCTAGCAACTGGCAGGCGCTTCAAATGGGCAATCGCGAGAAACGTCAGCATGTGACACGATGATAAAGCCGCAATCAGGCTTTCCTCAGGGTTCACTAGGTTAGCATTCCCCTTGTAGTCGGGTGCCGAAGACCCTTGAACCTGCTGGCCACTGCCAAAACTAATAGTATGGTCACGGCTAAAATCCGATTCCGCCAGCTCCGATTGCTGCCAATCAACTTGTACTGTAAAACTCATCTCACTCTCCTTGTTTTTATACTCAAGTTACCTTGTTTATATATCCAGCCTACAAATAGTAAAAAAAAGCTCCATCAGGAGCCTCTTTATACCAATCTGGAGCCTTTGCTTTAAGTAAAAGCTTAAAGCTCGAAATCACCAAATGCTTCGCTGTCTACTTGACGCTCGATGAACGCCACCAAATCATCATGGCCGCCGATATATTGGCCATCAAGAATGATTTGCGGCACAGTACGGACAGTCTGGCCCGTCTTCTGCTCAATAAATTCAACCATCGTCGTCTTTTCTAGGTCAGGGCCCAGTACTAAAGTGGTGTATTCCGAGCCACGATCATCAAGAATTGCTTTTGCTTTTACACAGAATGGGCAATGAGGCTGGGTGATAACGAGGTTCTGATAGCCCGCAAGCTGTTCAATGGTCATGTCAGACATAAAATTCCATTAGGTTAATCCGGTTCTATTTGCCGCTAAGATAATGGAAAGCTGGTCTGCATTACAAGCCTCTTGGGTTGATTAAGTTACCGGAGTTAACCATTCAGGCGATTCGAATCGGAATCCGCTGCCTGCCAAAGGCTTTTGGCGGGGCAAACCGCCCTGAGAGCTGGTAGCCGCAGTACATACATTCTCCAGTATTAGTAAGCGCACAATCACCTAATTTGTACCAGTTTCGGGAAAGCACTTTTTTTTCTTACAGCCTGGACAGTAGGTACTGTCACCGGCCTCGTCATAAATGTTGCCAACATAGGCATAGTTTAACCCGTTTTTAAGTGCGATTTCTCTCGCCCGCTGAACAGTCTCTGGCGGTGTTTTCGGTTTATCCAACATTTTAAAATCGGGATGGAAGGCACTAAAGTGATGGGAATATCCGGGCCAAGGTTGTCATACACCCAGCGAGTCAGCTCTTCTAGCTCAGCCGTGCTGTCATTCTCATCGGGAATTAACAACGTCGTGATTTCGAACCAAACATCCGTCTCACGATGCAAGTACAGCAAGGTATCAAGCACTGGGGCCAAGTGACCGCTACAAATTTTATGGTAAAAGCGCTCAGTAAATCCCTTTAAGTCAATATTGGCGGCATCCATGTGGCGGTAAAACTCGACTCGGGGTTCAGCACAAATGTACCCGGCACTGACCGCTACACTGTGTATCCCCAGCTCATGGCATGCCTGAGCCGCATCCACTGCATATTCCATAAAAATCACCGGATCATTATAGGTGAACGCAATGCTGTCGCAGCCATAACGCTTTGCAGCCAGTGCAATTTGCTCCGGCATTGCCATTTCACCCAGCGTATCAATTTCACGCGATTTACTGATACTCCAGTTCTGGCAAAATTTGCAGCTAAGGTTACAACCTGCAGTTCCGAACGATAACACCGAGCTACCGGGATAAAAGTGGTTGAGTGGTTTTTTTTCTCAATAGGATCAATACAGAAGCCACTCGATCGGCCATAGCTGGTAAGGACTATCTCACCATCGAGAGCCTGTCTGACAAAGCAGGCACCACGCTTGCTATCCCGAAGTCGACAATGACGGGGGCACAGATCGCAGATCACCCTGCCATCGTCCAGTCGATGCCAATACTGAGTTTTAAATACACTAGGAGGCTGTAACATCTAAATCACTCGACGTGTAAATTTGTTCCTATACTAAATATAGTATTGCTAGAAATAACCGTGTGATTTCAATGAATATTCGTCCACCCGCTGTTGCGGGGAGCTTTTATGACAAGTCCCCGAAATACCTGCAATCTCAGCTTGATAGCTGGCTAACACCCGTTTCGGATGAAAAAAGGAATGGTTCGGGCGCTGGTTGTGCCCCATGCGGGATACCTTTATTCGGGAAAGGTTGCCGCACAGGCATACCGCTATCTGAAATCACAGGCAGAGGCTATCCGCAGGGTGATCCTCATTGGTCCTAGTCACCGATATTTTTTTTCCAAGGGTGTGCCATCCCTTCAGTTGACTATTTCTCCTCACCACTTGGGGATATACCGATTGATAAGCAAAGTGTTGAAATGCTGAAGGAAATAGATGATATTGAAGTATCGGACCAAATTCATGCCTTCGAGCATTGTCTCGAAGTGCAGTTACCGTTTCTGCAAACTTGTTTAAATGAATTTACCCTGTTACCGCTCTTAACCAGTAATGTATCGCCAGTCAACGTCGCTAATTTACTCGATTCGTTATGGCAGGATGAAAGTACGCTGTTAGTCATCAGCAGTGATCTTAGCCATTTTCACCCTTACTCCGAAGCGCAGCAGATTGACCAAAACACCTGCTCTTTAATTGAACACTTCGAACCCTCTCTCACTCCAGAGCAAGCATGCGGTTCGACTGGTATAAACACATTACTTTTACTCGCGAAGCAACGGGATTATCAATTAACACGTATGGAATTAAAAAAAACTCCGGTGATACCGCTGGAGATAAGGAGAGAGTCGTTGGATATGTCAGTTACCTCGTATCAGAACCTAAATAAAGGGGAGCTTACCCAGCTACTAGATATTGCCCGGGAAGCAATTCGTGGCCACTTTTCAGAGGACTTGCCTCGCCCGCCTCAACTCGACCTATATGGCAAAAATTTACTCCGACCCGGCGCCTGCTTTGTGACACTCGAAGTCGATGGCCAACTGCAGGGTTGCCTTGGCTCAGTGGCGGCCAACTCACCATTAGTCCTAGAAGTGCATAACAAAGCGCGCGCCAGTGCCTATCAGGATCGGCGCTTTATGCCACTCACGGAAGATCAGCTAGAGCAATTAATGATTGAGATCTCTATCTTATCTGAGCCTGCAGTACTTGCTGTCGACTCCGAACAAGAACTCATTGATTACCTTGAAAATAATAAAGTTGGCGTCGTATTATCAGATAACCACAGCCAGGCCTTGTTCTTGCCTCAGGTATGGGAGCAGCTCAAATCTCCCAAGGACTTTATCCGTCACCTGAAGTCAAAAGCGGGTTGGAATGCTGTCTACTGGTCACCAAGCATGGAAGTCAAAACATTCACCGTCACCAGTATTAAAGGCAAATACTTTTAGCCCAAGAATATTCAGCTGTACACCACTAAAAAAAATAAGCCCTTAGTACAAGGGCTTATTTTGAAATATCATTCAAGCGGGCTGTCGCTACTGCATAGTTAAATTAGCTACTGCGCAATGAGACCATATGGAACCGAACTAAAAATTGCCGGTTGCTTGGTCACCGTCGGCACCTCATGCGGGCCTCTCCAGTCCAACAGCATGATGGTCAGCACATTTCGGTGCTCACCATCAAGGAGTTCAGTTTCCCCTTTCACCGACGGCACCATGCCCGCCTCCCGGTCAATCGCTCCCTGAATAGCCTTGCGGGCTTTCTCTACCACAGGGTCACTTTCCAGCCCCGCCAACAGGAAGTTTATACCGACTTCCGCCACAACATCTTCTTTCGAGCGAGCCAAAATAGTATCGATATTCTTGCGGTAATAATCGTACACCCACTGAAAATCTCGTTCGTTAATTGGATGTTGGTAGTACTCTGATGCGGCAAAAATGATGTGGGTCAGGCCATAAATTTTATTCATGAACTGCTGATCGGTAAGCTCCGCATCCTTGCTATCAGGATAAGTTGTCCTGAACGCCTCAATGAACTCGTCAACGACATCTTGTTCGCCCAACTGACGTAACCAATATACCTGATTGGCAAGCTGGGCGGCCCACGCTCGAATCATGTCCGGATCCGTCGCATACTTGGCAAAATCATAACGGCGGATCACCTCACGCAATGTCTTATCGTTCTGATGTTTGAGTCCATATTCGTTGGCACGAGCCATAGAGCCCAGCAAGTCGACTCCAAGATACAGATATTCAGGTTGGGAGCGGGTAGCCGCATACCTTAGCTTGCCCCGTACATCCGCTTTCTTGCCGTAATTCTGAATGCGGGTTTCAGTATATGCTTTAATTTGCTCCGGAGTATGCACTTCGGTGGCAAACTTGTTCAGCCGACTCGCAACGCGTGCCATGTCCGACCAAATCGCCGCTGCATATTTTTCATCTTGGGTCTGGCGATACATTCGAAGCCCGTAATGCCCCATTTTGAAAGCCGGCAACGAGTAGAGTCTGGTCTCGTAAGTATTTCGGATAAGATCGGCATCTTGCCGATAGGAAGGGAGTGTTTCAGGTTTCTGCACCAGAGGCGAAGCCGTTTCGGCATATACTCCCCATACCAACAAAGACAGGAAGAAAACCACCCCCACATTCAAAGACTTCATATACCCCTCCATTGCCTGCCCACTTGATGTGCATCCTAGTCGCACAAAAACGCTACCAGACGACCATAAAGGTTAAGTCAGAACAAGGTCAAACATATGGACAATGCGAACTGAAACGGTGTGATCAAGCTTAACAACTTGAACACTTGTTCAGAAAATCGTTCTGTAGGTAAGATTAATACGAGGGGCTTTGGGCCGCTGGGTTTTGGGAACTGAGTGAGACCAGAACTGCTGAGTTGATCCCGCCATGACCAACAACGAGCCGGATTTCAGGTTAAACTCCTTTTTCTGTTTGCTCTCAAGATGCTTCAGCACAAAGCGTCTTTCCTCTCCGAAACTGACCGAGGCAATCACAGGTTGCAGGCCGAGCTCTGGCTCATTATCCTGATGCCAGCCCATATAATCCTGTCCATCGCGATACAAGTTGGCCAACACCGAGTTGAACGAGCGATCACACACCTGCTCACAGGCAGATTTAATGGCTAACAGAGAAGATGTCCAGTGAAATGGATGCATAGTCAGCCCAGAATAGGTATAGACGGCCTCGCCGTACCACGCCTGCAGCCTTGGCTGTAAAACATCACTACCAAACATACGGATGGTTTCCTGTTGCCAATTCAGCTCAGCTGAAAGCTGGCGGAAATACACCTCGGAATCAAAACCAGAGATGAACTCCGGCGCCCAATACAGCTTCCCATCCGGTATATCCAGCCACTCGCCAGACTCGGCAAGAGACGAAAATAGCTCCAAGTTTTCCATTACAACCAACCCTTAGTTACTCACCCCAGTCAAGCAATGCCGCTCAACAATACTTCTTAAGAAAAAAAATCACTAGGCTCAGCGACGCTGCTCAATCGGCAGCCAATCCTGATGGTCGGGGCCAATATAGTCAGCACTTGGTCTGATGATCCTATTGTGCGCACGTTGCTCAAAAACGTGGGCAGCCCAACCTGTTAATCGGCTCATCACAAAAATAGGCGTAAATAAACGAGTCGGGATCCCCATGAAATGATATGCCGTCGCATGAAAGAAATCAGCATTGGCGAAGAGTGACTTCTCCCGCTTCATCACGGCTTCAACCCGAACCGAAATATCATACAGCAGAGCATCATCAGCTTGCTTGGCCAACTTCTCGGACCAAGCTTTGATCAATGTATTTCTCGGATCTGACTCTCGATAGATAGCATGACCGAAGCCCATGATTTTCTCTTTTTTTTGGCTAGCATGGCCAAGATCCCGGCTTCCGCCTCATCAGGCGTTTGCCAACGTTCAATCATGTCCATCGCCGCTTCATTGGCACCGCCATGCAACGGCCCACGCAAAGTGCCTATCGCGGCGGTAATACAGGAATAGAGGTCAGTCAGGGTTGATGCACAAACCCGCGCGGAAAACGTCGAAGCATTAAACTCATGTTCGGCATAAAGGATCAAAGAACAGTTCATTACCTGTCGATGCAACTCAGAAGGCGTATTCCCGGTGATCATTTCTAGAAAATAACCGCCAATGCTGTCTTGCTCACTGTAAGTTTCTATCTTTACACCATGGTAACTGTAGCGATACCAGTAACAAATGATGGCGGGCAACAAAGCAAGCAGGCGGTCAGCCTTGTCATATTCTTCAGCAAAGTCATGCTCCTGTTCAAGGTTCCCAAGCATTGAGCACCCGGTTCGCAGCACATCCATTGGATGGGCATCTGAGGGGATCTGTTCGAGAACAGCCTTCAAAGCCATCGGTAATCCGCGATAGGAAATTAGCTTTGTCTTGTAGGCAGCAAGCTCTGCTTTGGTCGGAAGGCTCCCCTTAAGCAGCAGGTAAGCGACTTCCTCAAACTCTGCGTGTGCCGCCAAGTCTGAAATATCATAACCGCGATAGGTTAATCCCGTGCCGGTTTTGCCAACAGTACACAATGCCGTTGAGCCGGCACTTTGTCCACGCAGTCCTTCTCCACCCAATGCTTTTTGTGTGCCTGACATAATCTGGCTCCTTGCTGTTCAATGGCCATACCCAAACTAAAGATAGGCCAGAAAGATCAGCCGAACCAATTCAGGGGCTAGACACTTAATGCGATATCAACCCATACAAGGCGATGATCCGATCCCGCCTGCGGCCGATCCCTACCTCTCTCATCGCAGATTAAATACCGCAGTGGATCTTTCTTATCAGCCAGAAGACGCCAGTTTGCGATACCATCAGATTCGAAGACGGCAGCACATAATCTAGCCTTAGTCCCGAGATATGCGTCCACTCAGTTCCCCTACCTTTGCGCTGCTGCCAGGGAATAGTAAAGCGTCCACCGAGCTTTTCGGTGTCATCTTACCGGTGCTGACCGAACGGTTTAGTCGCGGATGAAGCAGAAGATCACGAACAGCCGGTTTTATCCCATCACCATCAACCATGTCGGCATTGAGATCGCCCATTACCATAAAGCGATCTTTCGCAGCCAAACCACCGGCTCTGCCATTATCGTCACGAAGATAACTCGCACTATTGATAATATCGGTTACTAGCTTGAGCTCATCATGATTACGACGTGCATTGCGCTTCTCGTCACCATCAAATACCGGCGGAGTTGGATGACAACACAGTAGGTGAACTATCTGACTACCAACTTCAACAGGTACAACTACATGGTTTTTCGACGACAGTCGCAATACGCTTTCAGCTTGCTCACTGTAGTAGTTCGCCGGCATCACGTTACCGGGAAGATCCTGCCAAAGTATGTTTTGCCAGCTTCGGATCTTCTTTTCATCAATAGGATATCGAGACAGAATGACAAAACCAAAATGGCCATGGTGTTCGCCGAAGCCCAAACCATCAGTTGGCAAAGTCAGTACTCCGTCACCATCAAGATCATAGGGACTCATCAGCCGGTATTTGTCGGCGGGCAATAACGATATGGGTACTCAATGGGTTGTTGCTGATGCTGGGGGCACTCGAGATAGTGACGACAAAAATTAGCGACACTGCCGTCATCACCGCCTTCTCCCGGATGGTCAAATTCACACAGCATCAATACATCTGGGCGGGTATGTTGAATAATTGCTGCCAACCGCGACAGCCGAGCATCCGATTTTGACGCAGTCTGCTCAAGGATTTGCCCGGGAACAGATGCTGACATTGAAATATTGAATACCGCAACACGAAGTGATTGCAACAAAGAAGGTTCAGGTAACAAGAAAGGTACTCGATTAAACAAAAGAGGCGGAAATTATATACTAAATTCGCTTGTTAATTTCCGCACTGTTCTGACCCGCCAACAATACACCTTTCAGCTCATCAGCTGAGTGATCGCCAACCGGATTTGCTGCGCATCGTGCATCGCCCGATGTTTCACCGGCCCCTGCTCTTCCAGTGCCAATTGAAACCGAGCCCGTTCAATGCCATTTTCCTGCATCAGCCAGTGACCAATTTCCGTTAGCATAAACGACGGTCTCATATGCGCTGCATGATAGAGCCTGCCCAACCAGAAAAGATCCCACTGGCTATCGCAAAATACATATTCATACTGCCCAAGAGCAGCATTAAGATGCTGGCATACCTCAACCACCTGCAAGCCTTTTCGGTGCAGTTCCTGACGAGAAATTTGATGAATTTCATGTTCGGCGAAATCATCCCAGTATTGCCAAACATCACTTGCTGTTAGCGGGTTAATCAGTAAGCTGTTGCCACTTCCATCTGGTAAAGAGTATCCCACTTCAATCGGGTAAGACTGATCGGATAACCCAGATGCCTCAAAATCCAACGTTGCCCACATTGCACTCTCCCTGATGCTTATTCTGATCATCTTCGTAATACAGAACGGCGACTTCCTGTCGAAATTATACTGAATCACGAAATACTGAATGTCACTGCAGCATTGTTTACGTCTTTTTGTATTAACAGATGTAAACGAACTACACAATAAATGTAGTCGGAATCTGCCTTCCAAGGGTAAAAAAAAGTCGTCACAGCTCACTATTGATACAATTGTACTCAACGATGATTTAGCAGCATTTGATAAGTATCAAAATCATCAACAGCAAAACAGACAAAATAGACTTGTACAATATTGTCATTGCTATCGACCTCTTCTTGAACTGTCTTGACCGCAATTTCGGCAGCTCGCTGCTTAGGGAAATGGTACACCCCGGTACTGATACAGGGGAATGCAATAGTCTTGACCTCTACTTGCCGGGCCAGCACTAACGCACTTCGGTAGCAACTTGCCAACAGCTCTTCTTCATTATGATTCCCCCATGCCATACTGGCCCAACGGTGTGAATTACATACCTTGCCGGCAACCGGTAACCTTTCGTTACTTTCGCTTCACCCGTTTTGCAACCGCCTAATGCCCGGCACTCAGCAAGTAACTCAGTCCCCGCAGCACGGTGAATTGCACCATCAACACCGCCTCCACCAAGTAGCGAGTTATTGGCGGCATTAACAATTGCATCCACTTCGAGTGTCGTAATATCAATTTGGATAGCTGATAGGTTGGCCATTTTCTTTCCATAATTAGTTCAACATCATGACGTGATGATCAATTTCAATTAGGATCTAGGCAAACAGACCCACTCGAATAACATCATGACTCCAATTATAGGTTTTGCCGGCTATAGCGGCTCGGGGAAAACAACCCTTCTGGAACAACTGATCCCACTACTGAAGCAGCAAGGCTTGCGGATCGGTTTGGTTAAGCACAGTCACCACTGTATCGACCTGA
>LLEN01000136.1_pt1 | contig 15688 bp, 14 predicted proteins | sample 595881 | NCBI WGS metagenome assembly LLEN01 (sample SAMN02919314, study PRJNA255460) | bioreactor metagenome | biome: chemostat; feature: culture 2012_10.3; material: sediment; isolation source: day86 10degC chemostat 2012 inoculated with Wadden Sea sediment taken from... | place: Germany: Bremen ...
TTTGAAAACGTTAAAAGTGCCCAGACTGATATCATGTTAAATATCAGGGGATTACAAATATCTTATTTATTAGGACTGATGAAACAGGTTGATGGTTACGTTACGGGAGTTAACTCGTCAATCAGCCAAACTCCGGTATTGATAAAACAGCTAAAGAATGAATTTTCTGGTGATATGGCACAGATAGATAAGCTTGAAAATTTAATCAATACGTTTCAAGACAAATCCCAGATATTCATTAAGGCAATGCAGGTTAGTGATAACAATAAAGCACCTTACCCCGTATTTGCTGCTTTCCGTGATTCTTATACCGATCTTGAAAAGCAGTTTGACTTACTCACTCAGTTGAATAAAGACAATGCTGATGAGTCTTATTTAGAGGCAAGTAAGGCAATCAGTAATGCTGATTTAATGTTTTATGTGTCGATTGTGGTGGCATTACTGGTAGCGGTAATGATTGCTGTGCTGTTTTCAAACGATTTGATCCGTAATCTAAATCGAGTTAAAGATGCAGCGGTTGATTTGTCTAAAGGCAAGCTAACGACACAGTGTGATGTTGATGGTAGTGATGAAGTGGCTTTGCTCAGTAATGCATTGAATGCCACGATTCTAAACCTGAACAAAACCCTAGCCGCTATTAGCCAGTCTACAACGATTGTGACGCATAACAGCCAGGCATTGCTCGATGCCAACAGTAACATACAGAGTGCGTCGACAGAGGTTTCTGACAATACTGTGCAGGCCGTAACGGCAATTGAAGAGCTGACAATAACCAGCAAGGATATTGCAACTAACATATCCGAAACGGCGCACACTTCAGAAACGATGACAACGCTGGCCCATAAAGGGATCGAGTCGTCGAATGAAACGAAAGATGCGGTTATCGAGCTGGTGCAAAACCTAGATAAAACATCTGGAGTCGTGGGGCAGTTGCGTGACGAATCGAGCAAAATTGAGAGTATTCTCGATGTTATCCGCGGCATATCTGAGCAGACAAACTTATTGGCATTGAATGCCGCTATCGAAGCCGCAAGGGCTGGTGAGCAGGGACGCGGTTTTGCCGTGGTTGCTGATGAAGTCAGAGGATTAGCACAACGCTCGCAGTCGTCGGTGAATGAAATTGAAACAATGTTGGCGCAGTTGAGTTCAGCGTGTGACCATGCTGTTCAGATGATGGCTGCTAGTACCGAGATTGCGACATCGGCAGAAGGCCGGGTAGTCACCAGCAATCAGATGATCGAAGACATTCTGGCCATGATCCAGCAAGTCAATCTTCAGACACAACAAATTGCCACTGCCGCCGAAGAGCAGAGCTCAGTGGCGGCTGAAATCAGTACCAATATGCAATGTGGTTCAAGAGTTATCGACCAAAGCTGCGCAGATATCCTCTGAAACCGTAGCCAGCAGTAATGAAATGAATCAAGTCAGTCAGCATGTTCAGGAGCAAGTTCGTTTCTTCGAACTTCGCTAACGCCACTCATGATTTTTTTTGATTGCTATAAGTTCAAAGGGCCGTAAGGCCCTTTGTTGTATTTAATTCTGGCAGTGACCAAGTACAGCAATCATGGCTTGAGTATCATCAAGCTTCCTCTTCTCCGTCAACGTACTCGAGGATATCGCCTGGTTGGCATTGCAGGTGTTTGCAAATGGCATCCAGCGTTGTCAGGCGAAGTGCCTTGGCCCTGCCATTTTTAAGTACAGACAGGTTCTGCTCTGTAATGCCTATCTTTGCTGCAAGTTCATTTGAGCGCATTTTACGCTTAGCCAGCATCACATCTAAATTAATGATAATTGGCACAAAATCACCTTATATTGTTAATTCATGCTCTTCTTTCATGTCCTTGGCAAGCGCCATGACATGGGAAATAGCACGAACCATGATACCAATGATAAAAATTGTCAACTCATTGTCTGAAAAATAGAGGCCGGTATTCAATACTTCCTCACCAATGGACAATACTGCACCTAATAACAGGTCAGAAACTGCACCAATTAAAGGTAAGGCAATCATTAAATTGGCGGTCTTTTTTTTAAACATGACACATTGCTCAGGGTAAATACCTTACCGACACGATAAAGCCGGAAAAGCTGAATAAGTTGCCAGATAATAGCCATGTAAGCCACCGTAGGAAACAGGGCAAAAGGATAGCCCATCAGCATTTTCGCTGGTGTCAGCGGTAAGCTTACGGGGTAAGCGAATGAGATGCTGACAGCGTCTCCCGACTCGACCATAGTGCCGTAAATCCACATAAAGGAATCATATAGCGGTGCTGTGATTAATATGATCCAAAGCAAAACGAGTAGTCGTTTGCTTAGCTTCTGGATGGCGTGTTGGTCTTGCATTATTCATTCTCCAAATAAGTTTCAGTTAATAGATTGACATGTGCGACTTTGATTGGCAATAATAAATTATCGTTTTACGGTAAGTTATTATTTGGCAATGAGGTTTACATGCGAAAACTCGCTCTATCTATTCTTGTTATCACTCAAATGGCCGGCTGTTCAACATGTCCGTTGAGGAATGCAAAACGGCGGATTGGCAGGCTGTCGGTACGATAGATGGCCAAAATGGCGTTCCTGCTTCCCGAGTCAATGACTATTCGGAAGATTGCAAAGAGGCAGGGGTAAGAGTTGATCAACCAGCATGGTATGCGGGTTATGACCTAGGGTTAGCATATTACTGTGTGCCAGATAATGGTTATCGTATTGGTCGCTCAGGGCGAGCATATTATGGTGTTTGTGATAGCCCTGTATTTGTAGAACAGTACAACCAGGGGCAAAGAGAGTATAGGGTTGAGAAGCGTATCATGAAGATTGATAACGAACTGGTCTCGATAGACCGTGAGTTAAAACGCTTAAAAAAAACATGCAAATAACAACAGTGATGACGCTAAACGCCTAAGACGACGCGATGCCGCACTTCGAGCTGAAAGGCTTTCATTGGTGGTGCCAACCATACAGTATCACTTCACCTTTTGAGGCGGGTAGAGCTGATAGGGGCACCGACTATCCCGTAATGAACAAGTGAACACTACGGCCCTAATTTTGAGACTCATGTTTATTATGAGTCGATATAACTCAAGGGCCGTCTGGCCCTTTTTTTTATGTTAGGCTGTTGTGCTTTGATAAACATGAATAATTCCAGTGCGCTAGCCGTGTACTGTTGTGGCTATACTGGTTGGTATTCCACATTTCAGGTAGTAAGGATCGAGGTATGGGAACACTGAATCGGATCGGCGTGGTATTGGTAGGGTTAGCGATTGCCGGAAGTGCATGGGCAGCTCCGCAGGTGGCGACGTTGGAAGATGGCCGTCAGGTTGTCTTGCATGATGATTTTACCTGGCAATATATTGTCCCCGTTGAGCAAAGAGAACATTCGGTCGCTGCACAGCCGAAGGCAGAGACTAAACAGGGTTTGAATGTCACTGCTGCGCCGGCAGTAATGACAGCTGTTCCGGTAGTGACCGCAGCTCAAGGTGTCCCCTTTACGTTGGGTGATAACAAAAATATACAGCAACTAAGCCGCTCAGGTGTTGATGTATTGCTGCGGCCTGCCACCTATAACAACGGTGAGTTGGTGATCCCGACCTCGCTGACGAACCAAGGTACGGAGTCGGTTGTTCTGGTGGCGCTGAAGGTCACGATTTATAACCCGCAAGGCCGTGAGCTTGCCAGCCAGCAAGATAAAGTCTGGACCTCGGTCAAACGTATGGCAGAGACCTATTTTCGGCCTAAAACTCAACAGGTGGGTAAGCTATAGTGATTAAGGTGCCTGAAGCCAAAGAGTACTTTATCAAAACTGAAATTGTGGACGTTGAACACTGGTGATTGAGGCGGCACACATAGCGCATGATGCTGGCTAAGGCCGGGGAAGAAATAGAGAGCACTTCGGTGCTCTTTTTTTTGTGGCTGTAGTTCTTATATCGACTCGAGCTTTGTACTGAGCAATTCGAAAGGCAAGTCGGAATTATTCTCATATTGTAAGAACCGGTAGGAATTAAATCGCTTTGATTACCACATTGTAATAATTGCTATTGAGGGTGAATAATTACTGAGCGTTAATAGCATAGTCAGGAGAAGTTACCAATGACATGTAAATACAAATTAAATTCTAATGAGAAAATGTTACAAGTACTGATGCATATCGCCTCGTCAGTCGAGCCGGTGACAGCTCAATTGCTTAGTGAACAGACAGGTATGCCGACAAGCAGTGTATATCGTTATTTGGTGATATTGAGAAACTGGAATTTGATAGAAGAGAGTCCAAGGCACAGTTGTTACAGCATTGGTCCTGCGGCACTGCAGCTTCTCAGAAACTTCCAGATGTTCTCGCCACTGTCGAGTGGTGTTCACCATGTACTGAAGCGACTACAGCAACAAACGGGTGAAATGGCTGCGTACCTGGTTCCTGTTGGCTTTAGAGCCTTGTGTACAGCGAGGATAGATAGCCACATGCCTTACGCTGCGCCTATGAAGAAGGGCAGAGCCAGCCATTGATCTGCGGTGCATCGTCGAAGGTGATCTTGGCTCATTTGCCGACACAAAGGGTGATGGCAACACTGCATCACTTCGGAATCAGTGAAGGCGAGAAGCTGGAAAGTTGGTTGAAAGAATTGGCTCTGATTAAACGTGATGGTTATGCCATCAGTACTTCGGAATTTGATCCGGGTGTGTCGGGAGTTAGTTCTCCAGTATTTTCCGGTAATAAACTGGTAGGTGCAGTCAGTATTATGGCACCGGAAGATCGTGTATTAAAAAAGTAAAAACAAAATAATTTTTGCCGTATTACAAGCGGCTAGGGTGCTACCACCCGAATAGCAAAGACAGACAGTAAACTTAGACCGGAGACTTAAACATGATGGATATTAGACGTTGGTTTTCATTTTCCTCACCGCGGATGATCCCAAAGTCCACTTCTGTGATTGAGCCTTATGCCAATCAACGTAAGCGAGGGGCTGTTCTGCTTGGTTTGACAAGTGACCTCAATGTGAAAAATAGCGATGGTCTAACAGGTTCAAAAGAGGGGCCGCATAGTATTCGGAAAATGATGACATCAATGCCACTAGCATCAAATTTACCTCTTTATGATGCCGGCATTGTCGAAGATGTAAATGGTGAGAGCTTTACAACCATGCTCTCGAATCAGTATCAAAAATTGCGAGCTATTCTTCAGCATGGTCATTTCCCAATTATGGTAGGTGGCGGTCATGAAGTGGCAATCGGAAGCTATAAGGCGTTGTCCGATACCGTTAATCAGGCTGCCAATGACTGGACGGAAGATGGATTACCTCAAATTCCCAATACGAGCGTGAATAGGATTGGGATCATAAACTTTGATGCCAGTTTCGAGTTGAAACGAAGTCTTTCTGTGACGCCGGGATCTGCCTTTCATACGATAGCCTCTTTTTGCCAAGAGCATAACCGTGACTTCCAATATTTAGGGCTGGGAATTTGTGATCATATAAATAGTCAGGCAACGTTTGCCTATGCGTGTGAGCTAAAAGCAAAGTGGCTGCTTGATAGTCAAATGAAAATGAAAAACCGCAAACATATACAGAGCATTATTGAAGAGTTTTTGATGAGTGTGGATCATGTTCACTTAAGCTTAGACTTGGCCGTATTTCCCTCAGCGGTTGCAGAAGGTGTGAATATATCACGGACATTTGGGGTAAGTGTTTCTGTGGTCGAAATGGTATTAAAGCAGATTCTCTCTAGCGGTAAAGTTCGGATTATGGATATTGCCGAGCTTAATACTGAGTATGATTATCAGAACCAGACTGCGCGTTTGGCCACAAGGTTAATTCAGCACTCCCTGAAGTATGGTTAGAACTCGTCTACCACGAAGAACGCAAATTTTGCTGGCTATCATGGTTACTGTTTGCCAAGCCAATGGCTGAGGCGTAAATTGGAACAATGAAGGCTAACATGGAAGTGGTTGTGTTTACGTATGTCTTAGAGATGGTGTGTATTGTCGCTTTTGCGTTCAGTGGTGTATTGGTTGAGTCGAACAGAGGCAAAGACATTGTCAGTATCTTGTTACTTGGGTGGGTAACAGCCCTTGGCGGAGGTACGCTTCGAGACCTGATAATTAATACCGAGCAGGTGTTCTGGATTCGTGATCCGACGTACTTCTGGGTTGCACTGTTGAGTTCTTGCTTGGCCTTCTTTCTAATAACCGAGATCAGGAAGTCAAAAGTAGAGAAAATGGTGACATTATTTGACACTATCGGGGTCTCGCTGTTTTCTGTTTTGGTAACGGAAAAGCTATATTCAGCAGGTTTTGCTGCTTATGTTGCTATTAGTATGGGGATGGTCACCGCGGTATTTGGCGGCGTACTCCGAGACATTCTGGCTCACCGTTCAAATATGTTTAATAATACCGAGATCTATGCCACACCCGTGATCTTGGGAAGTAGCCTATATGTATTGCTCTATAATGTGGGGGTTTGGGACCACCTAGCTGCTATGTTGTCGATAACATTCTCTGTTAGTCTGCGGTTGTATGTGGTTGCAAAGAAAATCCGATATCCTGACTTTCTTATTTTGAAGTAGCGTATATTCATGACGCTTCTATTAATGATGTTTGTACTAATGACGTCTATATCTTAACAACTCCAATTCAATTTCCCTGTTAGTGACCTTAAGCAATAGATCAAGGCTTCTAGGGGAGTCACTGTCTCTGCTTTTCATATAGGCAGCAAGTAGCTTTACGTTGTCCGGCCGGGGTTTATAGCTGAGCGTGGAGATGAAGACTCCGAGTGAAGTGCGTGAAAAAGCCAGCAGGGAATACCTACTGGCTTAATAATAAAGTGTCGGCTTATTTTTGAATCAGGTTCGCTTATCTCAATAGCAGCAGTGGACCACCGTTGTTACCGTTACAGGTGGCGATGTTTCTGGATTTGAAGCGATGCTTAAACTGCAATTCAATATCGTTTAAAGAATCGAGATCAACAATGTCACCTGAGCGGTCTGCCAGTTTGACTGATACTCGCCATCCGCTTGCAGCAACACTTCGTTCCTTGAATGAGTAGGTCGGGTTGAGCATCTCCAGAGACGGCATGTCTGTCTGGGTGATGTTCGCACTCATTTGTTGCCTGAAGCTGTCAGTGAAAGTGAGCTGACCGTTTGCCCTGTCCCAAAAACGGGTTGAGTAAGTAATGATCTCATCATCCACACCTAGTCCGTTAGCGGTTAATTTGCCTGGTATCTTGCTACGTAGGTAACTGTTACCGCCGTAGGTGAGGTAGGCTGGGGTGCTCTCTTCGCCGGATACCGTATAACTGGTCGGCAGGTTGATAGAGATGGATTCGATTTTATCCAGGTAGGTACCGCCATCAGCCAGACAAGAAAGATCGTTATCTTTAGCGACCACAGGGCCCTGGAAGAAGTTACTGCGTGGTATTTCTTTGAAGGTGCTAAACTCGACAGTCAGCCACGTGTCGCTGCCAAAGCGTCGAGTTAAACTATTCATTTTTGCTTTGAATGCTTCGTCTGCTGTCAGGCTGACACCGGAGCCTGACGGGTCAGGATACCACTGTGTTTCACCCCGGATTTCATCGATATAGCCAAAGACATGCTTTTTCATTGAGAACGTATCGACGGCCTGTTGCGTGCTGCGCAAGTTACGCCTGTTGTCAAAATTAACTAGGCTCTTGTAATAGCTGTCCAGTTCTTCAATGGTATAAAGGTTGAACAGTGAATCTTTGTCATAGCCATTTGTCCGATCCGCAAAAGGTTCTTGCCACTTATATTCCAAAGCACTTACTGCATAAAATAACCACTCTTGAAGGTTTTCAAACGCCTTTTCAGCTTTAGTTGTATGTGATGTCAAGCGTGTGAAATGCAGAGGATCTGCATAATAACGATCAAGCTGCTCGGTATCATGTGCTTTCAGCTGCGCCTTAATTCGTTTTGCCTGATTGAGCATGCCAGTTAATCGTTCATTCTCTTGGACCAAAGAGGTCATCGAACGGGTAATATCAAGATCAGCTGTTTTCAGCTCAAGCATCAAGTTTCGGATGCGAGCACGTGAGTTGGCATCGAGTAAATTGCGCTCTTTGCTCATCAGGGTAGCCCGTTCTAGTGCAGCCAGTGCAGCGGCATAGTTTTTAGCTTCACCATGTCTCATTCCCTTGAGTTTTGCTTCAATGTCTCGAGAGGCAGCCAGTACCTTGTCAAGAATGACCAGTCCGTCACCGTTGACATAGTCATTGATCGTATCAAGCTGTGATTCTATGTCTTTGGTGTTATAGAGAGATGAAGAGTTGCTCCCGTTAATATACTTCTGCAGATGCAACGACTGCTCGCCAAACTGAATGACGATTTTTTTTCGAGTGCTTTGCTTACTCCTTTCTCTTCTGCCAACCGCTGTTCCTCGATGGTTATAGCATTTAGCAAGTTTTGGTGCTGTAATTTAGCGCGTTCAATAGCCTGCTTGGCACTTGTAATAAGCAACAGTTGTTGTGCTACCTGACTGCCTGCTCGTTTGCTATTTTCAACAACGCAGTTGTTAGAATTCGCATATTCTAAAGTACAGCCTAGCAAGTTAAATAGCTGGTCATTAAGGCTCGGTTGGTCGCCTGATAGTTGTTTCTGAACTGATCGCGGTTGTGGCGATAGGTGTTGTAGTCATTCAGCGCCTCTGACCGGGCTTCTTTGGCATGTGCAAGCATACCGGAACTAGGTTCCCCAACCATTGTTTTGAGTGCATCGAACGAGTCAAATACGGTGTTTCCGTCGATACCGTATCCCTGCACCAACAGCACACTGTCCTGAGGGAGGCCGAGGAGGTTGGATTCGCCATTTAGCCAGCTGTGTGCCGACTCCATGGCATTGAGATTTGTCTCAAGTTTTACCATGGCTTCAGACAAGCCGGATGTGGTAGCAGCTTCGCTCAGTTTATGCTCGCCGAATAGGGCTTTCAGCCTGCTATCTTTTGATTTGAGTTCATTGCCAAGTGTGTTTAAGTCCGCCTGCAGACCTGAGATTGCATGGGGATCGGTTTCACCGCTCTGGATGGTTAGCTTGGCAACGGCCAGTTTCTGCTCTGCCAGCATATTCATCAGGGTATAGAGCATTGCGGTATCTTTGTGTCCCTTGAATAATAGCCCGCCGCTCACAACAGGCTGCGAGTTTCCGTTGCTATCGATATACCGAGGGCTGTTTAGTCCCCGTTGTGGCACTAGTGCTCTGAAGGCACTTTCATGGTTATCTATTAGTGTCCAGTAGTCATCAATGGCCGCTTGTAACGTATTGATGGCAGCTTTTCGAGCTGCAATATTGTTATGAATTGATGCTCTAACCGTATTCTCAACCCAACCGATACGAGCTTGATCAACAGACTGTTTGGCAAGGATGAAATCAGCAACTGCGCGGTCGTAGTAGACATCCATTAATAGGTGTTTGAGGTAGCTTAATTCATCATGTTGAGTAATTTTTTTTACTCAGCTGATTGATAGCACTGATTGCATGCTTACGTTCGTTGCCTCCCCAGAGTGATGAGAACTGCTTATTAGCTAAGAGGTCGCTCACTCTATAAGAGTTATTATCGAGTGTGTACATCAAATCCAAATACCGGAAGGCGGCATCACTTTTTTTTACCGTGATTGTAGTAAAGTGATTTGATCAAATCTTTTATCGGATTGTGTTTGGTGGCTGCAATAATACTGACTGTTTCACAGCGGTTATTATTTAGATTGCCAGTTTTACAATACTTGGTAGCTGCAGTCGTGATTGTTTTTTTTACATTGATTGCCAAAAAAAACTGATAGCCAGATGAGCAGCGCTTTAGTGCTGCAGTTAAAATATCTTTTTTTTCTAATGACCTCATAATACATGCCTTTGTCATTTTGATAGGTATCTCTTTTATTTCCACTTCGGTAAGACCAACCGTCACTGTGTTTAAACCATTTCCCTCCCCTTAATTTGTTATAAAACTTCTGCTCTCCATTCCATTTTAGACGGCTTCCATCCCTAGAATATAGCGCGTAAGTATTGTTTTTGATGTATTTTTTTTCTTTAATTTCGGTATTGCACTTATTGTAATGAGTGACGTTTCCTGAATGACAAAAGTACTTTATTGAAGCTGTTAGTGTTTTAGAGCAGTTTTTTTTGATGATGAGTTATAGTTGTAGTTATCTTGACATGTAAGCGAGTAATTACTTTGCCTAATTCCGCTGCAAGTTTTATTTGATGTGTTCAGGATGAAATTGTTTGGGCATGTATAATATACAAACTCATTGCCGACGTTGTTGGTTGTTGATCTTTCGTTATCGATTGGATATGCATTTGTTGTTACTGAAAAAGTTAATGGAATAGCAAGGGAAAGATATTTGAAGTTAAACGCAATTGATTTTTTTTCATTGTGATTTCTTCTGGTTTAATTGTGTTGTAGTGAGAGTGTTAGCCTTGAAATTTTAATATTCAAATGCTCTGTTATATTTTCTATTTGGATGGCAATTATTGTCAATTAGAATGTTTTATATTGATGAGTAGCTTCTAGTTATGCGGCGTGGGACGCATATCTGTTAGGTTGTTTTGATTTTTATTGTTTTTTTTGTTTGAATATTTTATTGATTATTATTTTATTCTAAGTGTTTGTCGATAACCAGGTGCTTTATGAACTTTAACTGGTGTTTATTCATTGTTATTGCTGTGTTTTCTTTTGTGTCGAAGGCTGGGGAGATCAGTGCGGTTTCACCTACTGTAATAACACTTCCAACAGGGCCCGGTACTATTCAAGGCCTAGGGGATAGTTTCACTACTGCATTAAATACAGGCACAAGCAGAGATAACCTGGTTCTGGCTTTCCCTAAGGGGAGAAGTAACCACACACCGTCACTCTCTATTGTTTATGATAGTGGGTATGGAAACGGATTGTTAGGTGCTGGGCGTAGATTAAGCCTGCCTTATATCAAAAGACAAACAACCAATGGTTTGCCAAAATATAATGAGTCTAACCCCGATATTTACATTAATGAGCATGGCGATGAGCTAGTTCACATCGGCAATGATGAATATCGTGCAAAAGTAGAAGGTCAGTTTGTAAAATATCAGCAGTTAGGCCAAGGATGGCAAGTGTACTTACCCAATGGTACGGTATGGAAGTTAGGAACAGCTTCTGATTCAGCCGTCACCAGTGTTGATGGAAGTCAGGTATATCAGTGGTATATCGATTCGTCACAAGATAGTAATGGTAATGAGGTAACTTATTCCTATTCCACATTGGATGATACTCGAACAGTGTATCTAGCGGCGATAAATTACAATGACAACCGTACAGGCGTGACTTTTAATTATGAAAAGAGGCCAGACCCAATTGTTAGCTTTCGTTCTGGTTTTAAGTTAGCTCAGCGCTATCGCCTTAAAAGTGTGGCTGCGTTCAATAATAACACTCCTGTCTATTGTTATAAATTTACTTATGAATCAGTCAATGAGTGGCAGATGCTATCGCGTTTGTCAAGAGTCGATAAAGTCGCAGAAAATAGCATTGATAGATCACCTGCAACAACGTATCAATACACAGAGTTTAGCGAATCAGCATTTACGACATCTTACATTCCTAGTGGAAAATACTTACCTGTTACTAGTAAAGATGCGGATTTTATTGATATCAATGCTGATGGTTTACCAGACTTTATTAATACGGGATTTTCACCAAACCAGTATTGGATAAATCAAGGAACAAATGCGCAAGGTGAAGTGGTGTTCTCTTCCCTGCAGAAGATGTCGACACACTCTCGTAGCAAGCTGTCTTCACCGTATGTGAAATGGGCTGATATGACGGGAGATGGTAAGGTTAATATTCTTAATATTACATCACGTCAAACGAATATTTTTTTTCATTAGATTCCAATAACAATTGGCAGTCTGGTGGTGACTACGGCCGCCCACAGTTGAAATTGCAAAATAGTAATGCACGCCTGATTGATATCAACCATGATCGCTTGGCCGATATCTTTATGACGGTGACCAACTCTCGTGGGAACGTAATTGCTCACTCCGTTGCTCTTAACAATGGAACCAGTTGGGATAAACCTATTACGATGCCTATTCCGCGGTTGGGGCTAGGTGTAGTGCTAGGTCGTTCTAATACCTTCATGACAGATATGAACGGTGATGGTCTACCCGATTTAGTCTTTCTGAGTAAATCGCGACTTATGTTTTTCCCTAACCGTGGTATTAATGGTTTTGGTGAAGCTGTTGATTTTAGCAGCTTCAGAAATATCGGACGTGAGTTATATGATTTTGCCAATATTCGCTTTGCTGATCTTAATCACGATGGCATGTCCGATCTGATCTATCTCAATGGTATCCGTGTTGCAGTGTGGCCGAACAAAGGTCAATCATCAGAACAGGGTCAATTTGCATTTGGTGATCCAATGCGGCTTGAGCATCCAGATCGTATCGCAGCCTCGAAAGTTACCATGGCCGACATTGACGGTAATGGTGCTACCGATATTGTATGGTTTCGTGCTGGTAAACGCGATAAGTCAATGACATATATGACACTTGTTCCGGGTGAGTTACCTAACCAATTGAAGTCGGTTAACAACGGTATAGGGCGTGAGTCTGAAATCAGCTACGGTACGTTAGTTGCCGAGATGCAGCGCGATCTTGAGCGAGGAAAAGCTTGGCAGCAGATGGTCCCCCTTGCCATGCAAGTAGTGAAGGAAATAACACATCGAGAAGCAAGCCGTCCTTCCTTAAATGAGGTTAATCGCTTTCATTACCATAATGGCTACTATTCGGCGAAAGAGCGAAAGTTTGTGGGTTTTGCACAAGCTGAGCAAGAAGAAAATCGAAGTGCTTCTGCTAAGGGTGTGAATACGCATTATTCTTTTTTTTACTGGGTATGGATGATGAGTCATTACGTGGCAGAATTCAAAAGGTCATTAAGAAAGATCCAAGTGGTGCTATTTACTGGCAAGAAACAGCTCAGTGGCAAAGTAAGAAGCTGTTTGACAGTGTTGATGACCCGAGCCGCAAAGTTACCTTTGCCTATGTAAGTGAAAGGCAGCGTAAATTAATTGAGTTGGGTAAGGGAACGCCTGTTACCTTAGCCTGGCAATATTCTTATGATGACTTTGGTAATATGACTCGCCTCTTTGAAAAAGGACGCCAGAACCATAATTGGCAAGATGGACGTGAAACACTTTGGCGTTTTAGTGCCGAAGAACAAACTTCACAGGATCACTGGCAACTCAAAAAAAACCGATTGAAAAAGTCGTTAAAAAATATCAATGGCAATATCGTAACTAAAGAGCAGTGGTTTTATGATGACGAGAGCCTTAATGCGGGACAGTTAGGGGTTGTAACCAAGGGAAACCTTACAGCTCATCTGCGTTGGGTAACCCCTGGAGTTTCTTCTGAGACGGTATTTGCAAAGCGTTATCGATATGACAATTACGGTAATATTACGGCCATATATGGGCCTTTATATGGTGAAAAGCCGGGTCACTGGGCAACTATTACCTATCAAGACGGCCTCAATCCGATTACTGAAAATATTCACCTGGGTGGGATAACACTAGTTGCAAACGCAGCTTATGATAATGCTTTGGGTTTAATGTCCTCATACAGCGATTTTAACACCAATAGAACGACATTTTCCTATGACGGTTTGGGACGAGTAATAGCAATTGTTCGACCTGGCGATAGTTCAAGTGCACCAACACAGGCATATGAATACCATTATCAACAGAGTTTGATGGAGTTGCTGTAAACTGGGTAGGGACACACCAGCGTTTGGATGCAGGTGGCGCAGTAATAAAAAGCCGCCAGTATTACGATGGTTCAGGACGGCACCTGATGAGCGTTGCTGATAGTGAACAAGGAGCGGTCGTTCGTCAGCACGTACAATATGACACGCGCGGATTTAAATACAAAAATAATCTTCCATACTTTGCTCCTTCTTTGGCATACAAGGTCGACTCTTCATCATCTGCGATAAGAAGCGAGTATGACGGGCTTGGTCGTCTTCTACGCAAACATATTCCGGCTACAACAAGTCACGGTGCGACATTTAGTCAAGCTGAATATTACCCACAGCAAGTTTGGTTTCAAGATACCGCACAAACATTAGTGAGTGGTGAACATGCCGGTGCCGGTAAATGGTTGGTTTATGATGGATTAAATCAGTTGCGTGAGGTTCGTGAAAGCGTAGGCGTTGATCGAGATGGGAATATTTCAGCCCAACAAGAGTGGGTAACCCGTTATGATTTTGATGCAACTGGTAACTTTACACGATTGATCGATGCATTTGGCAATACGCGCGTTATGAAGTATGACGGGCTAGGCCGTAATACGTACATCAATGATCCCAACCGCGGGCAGAGCTGGCACCAGTATGATGCGGCAAGTAACCAAGTGGCATCGTTAAACAGCAGAGGTGCAGCACATTTCTACAGTTACGATGGTATTAATCGCCTCACTCAAGAAAGCACATATCAGGATAAAGCAGCAGTTAAAAATAGTGGAGGTGCTTTTCCTGCAATAGCCCGCTCAAAGGCAAGAACTGTAGTTAGTTACCGTTATGACAGTAGTCAAGATAGTACACTGCAGAACTTGAAAGGGCGGTTGGCTGAAGTGTCTGATGAAGCAGGCAAAGGCTGGTTTGATTATGATGCTAATGGCCGCCGCGTGTTGGATAAGCGCCAGATCATTGCTTTGGGTGAGAAAACATCAGTGTTTGCTACTCAGCGTGCGTTTAATAGTGCTGGCAAGGTAACACGTTTGACTTACCCGGATAGTACTTATACAGACTATAAATATGGTTCCGGTGGTGAGCTAGTTGCTATCCCTGGAATCGTTGATTCAGTAACTTTCACTGCAACAGGAAGGTTGAGCAATGTTGGGCTGAGTAATGGTGTTTCAAGCGATTATTCGTATGACGCACTAGATCGTCTGACTCAATTAGAAACTACACGAGGTGGTGATAGAACATCACTTCAGTCATTGGGGTATGAATACGACACTGCATCAAATTTACTGAATATTTCAGATAGTCGAAGTTTGGACGATAAACGAGTTATTGCTTCAGAGTTAGGTCAAATAGATAAAGCCTATGAGCTTGATCAAGCCCGCTCATATACTTATGACGACTGGTATCGGCTTGCGACAGAGCAAAATAAATTAATGCTCACGGAATACAAGTTTGATCCGATTGCTAATCTCATCGCTAAAAACGTGAGTCACCCGTTATCTGATGATCAGTCGTTATCTCTGCGTTATGGTGGCAGTAAAGATGATTCGAATTCCCTACGCTTTGATCGCTTTGGCCGTACATCGAATCAGGGGCCAGGTCCTAATGCAGTAACATTTGGCAAGGTCGCCATTGATTATGATGAGGTTGGCAATCGGATACGTGAAGGAAGTCAATACTATGTATGGGATAATAAAAATCGCTTAGTGAGTGTGAAGAATGACACTCATCAAGCAAGGTATGCTTATGATTACAATAATAAGAGATGTATTAAGCGAGTAATAGATAAAGACGGTAAAGAAAGCTACGTATTTTATATCAGTAAAGATGCCGAGATTCGTGACGGAAAAATGATTAAGTTTGTGCGTTTGGGCAAACACCGTATTGCCAAAACAAGTAAGCAAGGTGGTCTATTCAATCCAACACTGTTCTATATTAAGCAGCACTTAGGATCTACTGAGTTATCTTTAAATGCTGATGCTAAGG
>LLEN01000137.1_pt1 | contig 15664 bp, 18 predicted proteins | sample 595881 | NCBI WGS metagenome assembly LLEN01 (sample SAMN02919314, study PRJNA255460) | bioreactor metagenome | biome: chemostat; feature: culture 2012_10.3; material: sediment; isolation source: day86 10degC chemostat 2012 inoculated with Wadden Sea sediment taken from... | place: Germany: Bremen ...
TTTTTTTTGACGGTGTTACCAATAATATTTGGTTTGAAGGGAGTATGGCTGGCGATACCGTTGGCTGAATTCGTGGTGTTTTTAATCACGCTTCCTTTCATCTTTTTAAAGAAGAAAGCACAGTATGTGTAGTTTTGATTAAAGTGACGTTGAGTCAATGACCTGCTGATTTAGTTGTTGGAATTCATTGCATGTTTCTTCCGCCATTGGGCTGGTGTATGCCCAGTCACTTTTTTTTGAATTGCCGGATAAAATGCGTGACGTCTTTCCAACCTAACTTGGTAGCGACTTCCTGAACAGACAGAGTACTGTGAGATAATTGGTAAGAAGCTTTCTTTATTCTTGCCTGGCAGATCCACTCTCCAACCGTGAAACCTGTTTCTTTTTTTTACTACGGTTGCCACATGAGGGGAAACGCGGTGTACCGCTGCAGCCACTTCTTTGAGTGAAATGGCATTATGGCAATTTTGATGAATGAACCTCAATGCTTCTGACGCTAATTTGCTGATTGGGTGTTGGTCATTACTTAGAGTCATAGCTCGGTAGAGATCACCGAAGATTATTGAAAGATAAGAGCGCAATAACGGTGTTGACTCAGCGCCTGACTGCTGACTTTCGGTACTCAAGGCTTCAAAAACCTGAATCAACAGAGGAAGCCTATTGGGAGCTACAGACACAGCCGGAAAAGCACCATCTCTCACTTGCCGAGAAGGTTGCATTAAGAGACTGTCTTCATCAATTCCCAAGCAGCTAATACAAAAAGAAACCAAATACATATCAGCGCCCTCGGCTTTTAGGGGGCGATGAGGTATTCCGGGAGGAATCATGATCAGCGCAGGGGCAGCGATTGTTATATTTGACCCATAGACCATTTCAACAACGCCTTGGGTCAGTAAGGCCAATCGGTGCTCTGGATGGTGGGCGGTGTGGTTCTGCTCGTCAAATGACAAGTTGACAAAGTAATCGACGTTTAACTTGTGGGCATGTTCCATCATTATTTATCCGAGTGCGGATCAAAAGATCTGCCGATTTTATCTTAAGTTCGGCTCTATTTCACTGGCCATCTGTGAGCTAGGATTAACATGTTGTTAAGCGGTCAAACAATCAATGTATACCGCTAGCCGTCATTATCCATTTCCGTGACAGAGCATTTCTATAAGGCTTGTTAACTATGATTAAAGAAAGATGGTACATCCGCCACGCAAATTTATCTGATGCAGATGCTTTGGCTAAGTGTATGTACGAATCATACAGCCAATATAAGGACAAATTAGGGGGCAAGATCTGCCTCCCATGCTGGTTGATTATGAAGAAGAGATCCGACTATATCCGGTGTGGGTGGCATACTCTGATGATATTCTGGTTGGCGGTCTTGTTCTTATTTTTAGCGATAATTACACAACGATAGCTAATGTTGCCGTAAATCCAGAATTTCAAGGTCATGGCCTGGGACGAGGCCTGATTGAACTTGCCCAAAAGCAGGCCGAACAGCGTGGACATGATGAAATTCGGTTGGTCACACACGTCAACATGACTGAAAACATCGCTCTTTATTCGTATTTAGGTTGGAAGGAGTATGAGCGTGATGAAAATAAGGTGTTCATGACAAAAATACTGCGGACAGAAAACTAATGACCAATCCGACGTTGTATATTTTTTTTCTGGGCTGCCAGCCTCGGGGAAGACAACATTAGCCCGTTTGTTATCCCAACAAATAAAAGCGTTCTACATCCGAATAGATACTGTTGAGCAAGGCTTAAGAGATTTATGCAATTATAAGGTCGAAGGTGAAGGGTATCGGTTAAGCTATCGGTTGGCTCGTGATAACTTGCAGCTTCCTACTTGGCATCAAGTACAAAATCGAGAATATGATAAGTGGGATGAAACTGTAATCAGAATTGACACCTTCAATAAAAAGCCATTGGAGTCATTAAAGGAGTTGGTTGAAAAGCTTGCGAAAAATGATGCTTATAGCCAATGAAATGCCAATATAAACAGGTTAATATTATGATTTAAAAGCTTTTTTTTGTGTGGTTCTTATCAGTCTACATTTAATTCCCAAAGTTTCCCATTCCTTCTACTGGTTGCACTGTGTATATGAATTATGTACATTGCGTATATGTTTCATATATAGGTGGTGTTATGGGTATTGTAAAAATTTCAGATGAGCTACATGAAGAGATTCGAAAAGCGAGTGCTGTTATGTCTCGCTCAATTAACGCACAAGCGGAGTTTTGGATAAAAATTGGTTTGAAGGCTGAACTGAATCCACAAATGACTTTCAATGAGTTAGTTGCTGATATGATGAAGTGTGGTGAAGTATCTCTGAATAATCTGTCAGGGGTCGTCAGCAACCATGAGTAGAGTGAAGATAAAGTCAGTCGAAGAAGCCGAACTCATGCGTCATTCCGGCAAATTATTGGCTCAAGTTTTCAAAATGCTCGACGCGTACGTCAAGCCAAATGTTTCAACGTTGGAAATCAATGATCGTGTAGCGGCGTTTATAGAAAATGAGCTGTACGCTCGCCCTGCGAGTAAAGGGCAGTATGGTTATCAGTATGCGCTTAATACTTCAGTCAATGATGTGGTTTGTCATGGTATACCCAATAGTACGCAACTTTTAAATAGCAAAGATATTATCAATATTGATATTACTTTAGAAAAGAATGGATTTATTGCTGACTCTAGTAAAATGTACGTTATGCCAGATGCATCCCCATTGGCTAGAAAGCTTGTTGACGTCACTTATCAGGCAATGTGGCATGGTATAAGGCAAGTTAAGCCCGGAGCCAAGCTTGGAGACATTGGGCATGCAATTCAAAAGCATGCTGAATTTCATGGATACAGTGTAGTCAGAGAATACTGTGGCCATGGTATTGGAAGAAAAATGCATGAAGATCCGCAAGTTCTACATTATGGAATACCTAATACTGGGTTAATGTTAACAGAAGGGATGACGTTCACTATAGAACCTATGATTAACCAGGGAACTCCGAAAACAAGAACCAAGAATGACGGTTGGACTGTTGTAACCCGTGATAAAAAGTTATCTGCTCAAAGTGAGCATACCATACTTGTTACAAGAACAGGTTTTGAAGTACTCACATTAAGAGATGATGAGGCTTTAGATTAAGATGACGTTGAGCTTTGAAGGGGCTAAATATAAGAGTAATAAGTATTATGACTTACATATCTATGACAATAATTGTGATACTTAAAGGGTAGAATTATTTAAATTCGGCTAGTTTTCATAGGAAGATAGTGAAATTTAAAAATCATCCCTATATCACAATAGTGATATCACTTTTTACATTAGTCTGTTCGCTATATGTTAATTTTGAGATAAGCGGATCTTTGTTTGGAGCGATTAAAATAGTTCAGCTTGAGCCATATGGTGGCGTTACATTTGATCACCTTTGGAACTTAGAATTGTGGCGCTTATTCGTGGCTCCGTTAATTCATGTGAAGCAGATCCATATGTTGTTTAACGTACTATCCTTTGCATTGCTGGGTTTTATTCTAGAAAAGCATATTGGTTCTGCCCGTTTCTTTGTTCTTTGGTTTATATCTGGAACAATTGGATCCTTGATAAGTACGCTTACTGTTGAGGCACCATGGAACCTTGGGACCGGAGCATCGCAAGCCATATTCGGTGTTGCTGCTTTTGGTTTGTTGGTCTTATGGCGCAAAATTAACACGTCACTTTCACTAAAGCTTGCTGTTGCCTTTGCTGTGATCCCCGCTTTGTTGTTGGATCTGATTTATGCCCATCATCCTAAGTTAGGCATATAACGGGTTTTTTTTCATGGGCTTGGTGATAAGCCTCTATTACCTGAAGAAACACAGATCGCTCTACGCGTCTGGATGACTTAGTTTTGCTCCTGCTTGTTGGATTCCGCGTGAATCTTCCGGATTATATAAAGCGCAGCTTCCAGAGATAAACAGCCGCATTGTATACAGCTTCCCAGTTGGGTTTGTAAGGCTCTTAAGCTCTGAATTTTGTCTTCTAGTTTCTGGTGCCAAGTTTGTGCGAGTTGTTCCCATTCCTTTTTCTTCGGTGCTTTGTGCTTGGAGAGGTGTCCGAGTTCGAGAGAAATTTCTTGTAGCGTTAAACCAACATTTTGTGCCGCTTTAATGACGGCAATTCTTCTCAAAATTTGGCGATCATATCTACGTTGATTTGCTTGATTTCTGGAGCTGTAAATGAGCCCTTTTTCTTCGTAAAAATGAAGGGTTGCTACGCTAACACCGGCTCGTTTTGCGACTTCTCCAACACTCATATCCATGTGAAACCTTCCTTAAATAAATCTTGACCTCAAGTTAACTTGAGGTTTTAGAGTAACAGTGAATTAGTTAAATCACACGGAAGAACAATGAAAAATAAAACGATTCCATATTTATCAGGACGGTTTTTTTTGATGGTATCAGTTCTGGTTTGTTCATGATGGCGTTGCTTGGATCATGCTGCAAAAGCCTGATATGGGTACATTTGTGGCATTAACAGCGTTCGTTTGTACGGTCTCATCATTTCTTTGCACTCCGTTTTTCTCAACTCTTACAGATAGGCACTCTCGGAAGGCAATTTTGATCCTGGTGCAAGCGGTTCAATCAACGACAGCGATATTGGTTTGCATTGCTTACTGGTTTGACTTGGGTTCGAACTGGGTATTAGCGTTTTCACAATTAGTATTTTGGGTATCAAGTAATGTTGCTTGGAATGCTAACAATGCTTTCACCCAGGAAAATTATGGCCAACAAGAATACGCAAAAATTTCCGGTTATCAGGAAGTTGTTATGCAAGGGACGACATTGGGGGCCGGTGCTTTAGGCATTTTCTTACTTGAATGGTGGGGCATTGTAGAATTTGCGTTATTTGCCGCGATGGCATCTGGGATTGCAACGTTTAGCTATGTGATAACCCCTTATCATCGACAGGTTAGGCAATCTCATAAAATTCCATTCATGAACCAGGTTAAAGGGATCAAAGTCATTTTTGCCCAACAGCCAACGTTTTATGGCTTCATACTCATTTCATGCTTGTCTTATCCTGTACTCACATTTTTAGGAAAATTAATTCCTATCTGGTTTGCCGAATTAAACATCTCAGGTGATTGGGTTGCGTATTACAATATCGCATTTGGCCTTGGCTCATTGATGACAGGGTTACTGGTATCACGGATACTCGCCGCGAAATCACATCGCTATATAATGCAGTACTCCATGGTTGTTCTCGCCATAACGTTACTGGTAATGAGCGGGGTGATGCAGCCTCTGTATATTGTGGTTCTAACGCTTTGTTTTGGTTTTTTTTAATGCACTAAACCGAATTGCCAGAACGAACTGGATGCACCACACAATCCCAATGTCACAACGTGGCCGAGTGGATGGTGGCCTGGGAATGTTCGCAACGCTGGTTCAAAGTTTGAGTTACGTTTTGATTGCTTTCCTTGCACATGTTGATGCTATCGAATACGGCTTTATTATCCTTGGCTTAATCGTATTATTCTCTAGTATCTGGATGATGGTATTGGGAAACAAGATAGACCCAGATTATGAGCTTGCCCCTCAGCATTAACTTGAAGAGTTCAGGATTCTTTCATTTTCCGAGTCTATGTTTGATCTGGTAATTTTTGATGAATCAACCCAATGTGATATTGCCAGTGCATTGCCTGCGCTGCATAGGGCAAAACGTGCGGTGGTTGTTGGTGATGCAAAACAGCTGAGGCATGTCTCATTTCTGTCTAAAACCAAACAGGCGGCATTGTGGAAGCAGAGCGGATTTACTGAAAATACGCCAGTCAAATATAGTTACCGCGATCAATCATTGCTTGATGTCGTTTCAGACTCCTTAGGCTCGCAAGCCTGTGTAGCATTTCTGAATGAACAGTACCGTAGTAAGTCGGCTTTGATCGCGTTCAGTAATGCCCAATTCTATAGCGGGCGCTTGAAAGTTATGCAGTCGCGGCCGAGTGTATCGGCCCAGCCTGCGCTTTTTTTTCAAACGTGTTGACGGTAAGCGAACAGCAACCGGACGAAATACCGTCGAGAAAAATACAGTTATCGAGCATCTCTCCCTGCATTTTGAACGGTACAGAGATGCGCCGATAAAGCCTACGATTGGGGTGATCTCTCCATATCGTGATCAGGCTGAATTCATTGAGAACGCCGTCAGCAAACAGTTTTCTCTCGATGAATTATATGCCTTTGATGTACGAGTCGCGACGCCATATGGGTTTCAGGGTGAAGAGAGGGACGTCATGATTTTGTCTATGGCTGTTGATGCGCAATCCATGCGTGCAGCGGCTTACCTGAATCAGGAAGCCGCGTTTAACGTCGCCGTCACACGAGCGAAAGAAAAGCAGATCATCATTCATTCACTGGCTCCTGAAGATTTAAGCCCGAACAACTTGTTCCGCCATTATCTGGAATTTGACCACCAGGAAGAGGTTGCGAAATCAATGCATGCGAAAGCATGTACATTTACCGGCGTACTAAAAGCACGGCTTGAGGAACTCGGTATGTCGGTCTGGATCGGGTTTGAAATCGCTGGGCAGGATGTCGATATAGTTTGCGAATATGACGGTAAGATCCTTGGCATCGACCTTATTGGTTATCGTGGTGAGTTTGAAACTTCTTTTGATTTAGATACTTACCAAATGCTCTCCCGAGCAGGGCTTGAAGTGCTGCCGGTATCTTATGCCATGTGGATGAAAGACAGCGAGCAGGTGTAGAGGCTATTCGTCAACGGGTTGCTTAGTCATTTATCGCCTATGCTCGTCCCATCAAGATTGCGGATGATGTTTAACTGATTTCAGTAGCTTCTGAAATGAAGGGCAATCTAAGTGGTTATCAGCCTGACATGACGCTACATGGCGCATACTATCGCTGATGAGCTCCAGCTTTTTAATGGTTTGGTCAATTTCATCGGCTTTATGGGTAAGCATGTTGCGATCTACCGTTAGCTCCCCTTGGGAAGAAAACATATTGGAGATTTCTTCCAGTGACAATCCAGCCATGCGCCCAAGCGTAATTAGAGTCAATTTATCCAATACGTCATGCTTATACTGTCTTCTGAGCCCTTTTCTACCAATAGAGCTAATCAATCCTAGCTTTTCGTAATAACGAAGTGCGGAGGCCTGTAATCCAGACTGTTTAGCGACCTTGCCGATATCAAGATATTTCATGCTTGACCTAAAGTTGACTTCAAGTTGTATCATTTCGCCACTCTATCAATACGTGAAATAGTTAACAATATAAGGAACTAGAATCTGATGACATTCTCGTTATGGATCGATGCGGTGTGGATTGGTATTGGGGCAACACTATGTATGGATGCCTGGGCAATATTACAGAAGCTGTTGTTTAAACTTCCTTCTTTGGATTATGCCTTGTTGGGCGCTGGGCTGGATTGATGTTAAAAGGACAGTTCTTTCATGGCTCTATTGCGAGTGCAGATAAGGTTAAGGCTGAGAAGGCAATAGGTGGGTGTTACATTACAGTATCGGTATTATATTTGCGTTCATGCACATTATCTTCTGGGGGGAAGAGTGGCTACGAATGCCAACAATCGGAGCCGCTCTGTTGACCGGTATTGTGACAATAGTTGTTCCATTTTTTTTATTATGCAACCGGCATTTGGTATGGGAGTCGCCGCCTCAAAAACAACCGCACAGTTATCGGTGTGCTTACGTAGTATGGCCGCTCATGTTGCTTATGGCGTTGGGATCTATGTGACAGCAGTTGTAAGTTAAACTGGGTCAACCTCTCTCTTGCGACATTCTGGTTATAAGTCTTTCGTGTACCTTTCTGGTTATAATTCCGGCTAGTGCGAACCCGGCAGTTTATTAATGCCGGGTAAACTTGAGTCTTTTTTTTACGTTACCGCTCTAGTTTCAATGTCATGGGTGAGCCATTATAAAAGCAAAGATTTAGATTGGTCGTTTGGCTGGTACACAAGCTTGGTTTGCCCAATGGGCAGACATTGGCCCTTCATCAAGCCATGCGGTGTATTCATCCGGCAGTTATTATGTATGGCTTTACTTGCGCATGCTGCTCTGGCGATGCTGTTTTTTCTTCCGGCTTTCCTCGTTGCATCTCTGTTGGTACTTCGTCGCCTTTCAAGGAGCAGGACACAGGCTCTCGTATAGCGAGTTCGGGCTGTTGAAAAAAAACCTTGTATCATCACTGCTGACACAGCGTATATAGTTGTCGATTAGACGCTGCCTTTGTTACCGTCGAGCCTGCTTGGATCTTGGCCGTCAAACAGTATCAGTAAATAGAGCTCTTTGATACTCGGTATCCGCCAATCATTGTAGCCGCCGATTCGTGCCTGTCTGGCGTATTAAATGGCTTCGCTGTATGTCACCTTATCGATGTAACCTATCTTTTCGTCTTTATTGATATCGACATTCGGGTAGGAGATACGAGAGGCTCGTACAATATCAGTATCCGCAGAGGCGAAAGCGGCGGTGGTTATACCGGAAGCAAGGGAGCTGATAGCGAGGGTCAACAGAGTGACTTTCTTCATAACAAGCTCCTAAATAGCAATGAATCGTACCGCGTGGTATCGGCTGAATGTCGATTCTGAGGTAGTTTGGGTTTAGCTGTGAGAATTGAAAAGCGGCCAGTAATAACTGGCCGCTTTGATGAATAGATTAAATTTTTGATACAGAGATTTAGGTTTTAAACTTATTTAGCTCTTTATGAAGATCGGTTGCTTTCTCTGCGAGTTCTTCACTGGTTATGAGTGAAGAACTCATGCTATCCATAACATCCGTGGCGGTATCATTGATAACGACAACATTGCGGTTGATTTCTTCTGCTACTGCACTTTGTTCCTCAGCTGCGGAAGCGATCTGGTTGTTCATGTCATTGATGACTTCGATTGCATCATTGATTTCTGCAAGAGCATGTTGAGCGGCCTGTGTTTCTTCTTTGGTATCCATTGCCTGCTGCTGGCTCTGCTGCATTGATACAACGATTGACTGGGTGTCTTGTTCTAGACGGCCAAGCATAGAACGGATTTCTTCAGTTGAAGTTTGAGTTCGGGTGGCCAGATTACGTACTTCATCAGCAACAACAGCAAAGCCTCGTCCCGCCTCGCCTGCACGTGCCGCCTCGATGGCAGCATTGAGTGCAAGTAAGTTAGTTTGATCAGCAATACCGCCAATTTCTGTCAACAGTCCTTGAATGGCTGCGCTGGACTGGGCGAGGCTTTGGATTTGACCCTGAGCATCATTGATACGAATTGCAAGCTCGCCGGCAGTCGTCGCGGTATTGTCCATTTGGCCCATTCCGCTGATGCTGCTAGATTGTACCTGACTTGCAGCCGCTGCGGCTTGAACAGCAGACCCCGCTACTTCTTGTGCGGAAGCGCTCATTTGATTGATTGCGGTTGCAAGCGAGTTGACTTCATTGACTTGATCTAACAGCTTCGTTTTGGAATCTTCGGCTTTTGATCTTCCTTCCAGCGCACTATGGTCAACTTGGTCGGCTGTCAGTTTTACGGTGCAGAGTGTTTCTTGCAAGCGAATTAAAAAGGTATTGAACCAATGGGCTAGTTGAGCAGTTTCATCTTGCCCTTTGACTTCGATCCGGTAGGTTAGGTCACCATCGCCGTGGGCAACATCCTTAAATCGTTCAACGAGATTAGACAGTACCTTACCGAGTGAGTTGGCGATGACGGCAATAGCGGCAATACCAAGAATAGCTGCAATCAGTCCGGCAAAAATACCTTTTTGAATGGCATTGTCATTTTGGTCGCTGATCCAACTTTCAAATGCTGAAATGCTCTGGAGAAGCTTGCTACCCGGTACAGACACCATCACGATCCACGGTGCGCCAGAAGTATCGACGGAAGTGATGGCGTATTCTTCGGTTCCGATGGTTATGCGATCTATACCGTCTCGACGCGCCAATGACTGGATATCGGACCATTGTGATGCGAGTTCGCTGGCAACTTTCTTACCTACTTGAGAGGGAATACCACTGTTTGCCAGTACTGCACCTTTCCAGGAGGTTATGATGATATTGCCTTCGCCGTTAAATAAATCACTGGCGAGATCCTCGCTTTGTCCCTGTAGCTCAGCTAGAGACAGGTCGAAACCCAATGAGCCAACGGTTTGACCATTAATAATGATAGGTTGGCTGATGGTTGTGATGAGCTCCTCTTTGCCACGTACTGGATACATGTAAGGTTCCATCACAAACGTTTGTCCCGTTTCGAATGGCATTAAGTGCCAGTCATCCGTACGTTCGCCATTACTGTTTAGCTTTGTGTTACTAAAGCTTTCCATGGCAACAGGGTCAAAGCTGTCGTTGCTATTTGGAGAGAAAAATGGTGCAAGATAGCCTTTACTGTTGATTGCAGCAACAGCATTAAGTTCAGAGCTCGCTGGCCAAGTCTTCTGCTCCCATACCATGTAGCCAGCAAAAACTGCGCGATCTTGAGCTTCCAATGCGGCAGTAAACTGCTTAACAATCGTGTCTGCACCAGATGCATTTTCACCGCTTAGTTCAATAATAGAACGTATCTGGTTGAGGTTGGCAAGAACGGGAAACAGTTGGTTTGCGATGGTTTTGCCTTGTTCTGAAGCGGTGGCCTTTAAGTTAAGGTTTGTCGCATCACTAAGTTGAATTTTAACCTTGTCACTAACTTGTTGATTAACATTAGTAAACGCACTTGTAGTCATACCCATTGCAATAATTAGTGTAAATGCCATCGCAATACCAGCGCTGATGGCAATACGTGTTCGAATTGTTTTAAACACGAAAAATCCTTTAATATTTATATGGTTATTGTTGTACAGCTGTTTGGGTTGAGCCGTGTTCTGGTTTCATCGTGTTTTAGAAAATGAATAATTATCGATGAAAAGGTATTAAAGAAGCTGAAACAGGATTATATACAAAACACATTAATAGGAAGTTTGAGTATATTAATGCTTTGTAGGTATAAATGAACGCCTGTTAATATTGTTAGATCACTAGCGTTATGTGTTGGATATAAGGTGAGTGGTAGACGTTTTTGGAGGTATGTACTTTCGCTTACTGTTGGCTAGGGTACAATGACTACTCTTAAATTTTGATGAAACGGATTAGTATGACAGCCCCAACAATGATGACTTTCTTTGAACGCTTTGAAGCCGATATTTTAGCCGGAAAAAAAAGACGATAACGATTCGTGATGAATCTGAGAATAATTATGTGCCGGTACTGTCGTCAATGTTTCGACATTTGAAGATGGTCGAGAGTTTTGCCGGTTAGAAATCTTGTCGGTAGAGCCAATCTTGTTTGATGAGCTATCAGATTTTCATGCAGAACAAGAGAATATGTCATTACCTGTACTCAAAGAGGTTATCCAAGAAATCTATCCGGGTATCAAGCAGTTGTTTGTTGTTTCATATAAGTTGGCATTATAGCTTATCTTTTTCTGGAAGCCTTGTGCCATTAGGCGTATTAAGGGCTTTGTTCATCTGTTTAATTCGGGAAGTAATGGCTGCATTGACGCTATTGGCCGGGTATTGTTTTTTTTGGTGTTTAATTTCCCCATCGGTATTCCGGTGAGTAGAGTCATTACGTGGTTAACATGATCTGCGACCCAAATATGAAAGCGTCCTTCCAATACGGATAGACGAACGTTCTCATTAACCATTAAGTGGGCAATGTTAGTTCTCGGGATGATGACACCTTGTTCTCCGGTTAATCCATTGAGGTTGCAAATATCAAAGAAGCCTTCGATTTTTTTTCGTTGACGCCACCGATGGCTCGATATTTCCATGCTGATCGATAGCTCCAGTGATTGCTATGTTTTGCTTTAGCGGGATTTGTGCAATCGCGGACAATAAGGCGCAGAGCTCAGCGGTAGAAGCACTATCACCATCGACCATTCCGTAGGATTGCTCGAAAGTGAGAGTTGCCGAGAAGGATAGGGGTTGTCTTTGCTCGTATTGTTCGCGAAGAAAGGCTGTCAGGATCATTACACCTTTGGAGTGGATTGGGCCGCTCATATCCACTTCGCGCTCAATATTGACGACATTGCTTTGTCCCAGATGAACAGCAGCAGTTATACGGCAGGGGCGGCCGAACATATTCTCATCGACACTAATGACTGAAAGCCCGTTAACCTGGCCTATTTTTTTCTCCCTGGGTATCTATTTGGTTAATGCCGCGATGAATACTGTCCGTAATGCACTCTTTCAGATAGCCGGTTCTGAACTGCTTTGCCTCTATGGCTTGCTGAATCGCACTACTGTTTATTACATCATGGTTATGTTGCTCTGCCCAGAAATTAGCTTCGAGTATGATAGTGCTGATGTTACCCCTATGGAGGGTTAGCTTTTCACCGTCTTCCGCTTGCCGCGCAGCAAATTCAATGATCCTTGCCACTGCAGTACGATCAAGCGGGCGTGTTTTTACATCTGCTTGAATTTGTCTGATAAGCTGTGAATAGAGCAAGCAAGACTCCGTCGTTCGATTGATTTCTTCAGAACAGTCTGCCTGAACCTTGAAAAGCAGACCAAATTCAGGATCGTACTGTTTGAGCATGTAGTACATTAGGCGATCACCAACCAGAATGATTTTGACATCAAGAGGGATGCTTTCAGGTTCCAGGCTGGCTATGCTATTAACGCTAAGAAGCTGTTCCAAGGGCTGGATTTTCAGTTTGTTTGAAAGCAATGTCCGTTTAAATACATCCCAGACAAAGGGTTTATTAAGCAGCTGAATAACATCAATAATTAAATATCCACCATTGGCACGATGAAAAGCTCCGGGTTTAATTAAGGTAAAGTTAGTCAAAAAAAAGTGCCTAATTCCCCTTTGTGTTCAATTCGACCAATTAAATTGGCGTAGGTGGGGTTGTCTTCATAAATAATTGGCGCCGCATCAGTGTTGCAGTTATCGATAATAATATTTACATCATAAGCGGTAAAAGGGCTAAAGCTGAGTTTTTGCCCTGTATATTCGTTGACTTCTGTCTCAAGGCTACCGGTAAAGAGGGGAATGTTGTCGAGTACGTGTCTTTTTAGACTTTCTATGTAGTGATTAACGGAGTCGATAGCCATCAATTTTTCAGGAAGCTGTCCAACAAGATAGTCAACAGTGATGACTACATATTCTCGCTCTAGTTTGTTCTTCTTCTCTTTCATCTCCTGATCCCAGAGAGGAACCTGCTTGAGTAGATTTACTAGCAATAGACGGAGCTCTTCAATGGACTTGTCGATTACCTCTTTCTCATTATCGGGTAGTTTGGCGAATTTCTCTTTACTGAGAACTTTACCATCTTTGACTGGATGAATAAGGTAACCGTTTTGGGATCTTTTTAAGATACAGTTCTGGGCTTTAGCCTTCTCTTCGATTGACTGAAATGCTGCAATTTCCCTCTCGTTAAGTTCATTTTGAAGCCGATCTGTATTTTGGATGTAGTCTTCATTTTGCAATAATGAGGGGACAGTTTTTCTAAGCGATTCTATGAGTTGATGTACTTCAGACTTCAGCCTAACGCCCATTCCTGCGGGTAATTGAAGTGCGACAGGTTTGTTTGCATCATCGAAGTTATTGACATAACACCAGTCGAAAAGCGTTTTGTTGAGATCTCGATGCTGAAGAAGCAGTTGCTCTGCGATAGTATGTTTACCGAGTCCGGTTGAACCCATGATGAAGATATTAAAGCCTGTTGATCGGATCCCAATACCCAATTTGATTGCTTCAATAGCGCGGTCCAGCCCGAGAGGGCTGGTAGTTTGTTCGATGTCGTTGGTGGTTTCAAAATCGAATTGGTTTGGGTCACAGGGGTGGTACAACTCGTCAGCATTCAGTTTTGTTGCTTGGGTTGAGATAACCTCCTTACCACTAAGTGGGCTGTTTTTTTTGATGAAAAATCTTTCATAGCGCTGGTTCACCTATCATCGTTGTTGTATCGCTAAGTATAATAATCAATGATCTTTTTGACTGACTTTACAGGTGAATTCATCTGAGGTGACATGTCAGGGGAGGGCTTGTTGATACGCCAATATGCTTATCAATATTGGACGGTTTCTTCTATCTTTATTAGGGGGGCCGTTATGATTGAATTTGATAAAGTGTCCGATTTTTTTTCGGATTTTTATGAGTTTAAGCCAAGGGATGAATTTATTTATCTCGATTTTCATTTGCACACAACCGCTTCAGATTGCTTTACAACATTTCCTTTTTTTTGCATGAATTTCTGAAGAGAGAAAAACACCTGATATCTATTACGGATCATAATGAAATTAGGGGTGCCGTTGCTGCTTATGAGGCTGGTATCAATAATGTACCAGGTATTGAACTTGGGTGTGAAGATGGCTTTGATGTTTTAGTTTATTTCAAGGAGATAGCAGATCTTGAGGCGTTTTATCGCAGAGAGGTTGAGGGTAATAAACACCGCAGCAGAATGAAGAGAACTAACAAAGACATTTATTACTATCTTGATTTGCTTGCAGAAAGGCAATGCTATCTTTCGATTCCGCATATCAACGGTTTTGCACAGAAAAATTACCTGAAAAATATGTCTTATATAAAACATATACTTAATAGGGTTGATGCAATCGAAACTTATAACCACACGTTGCCAAAAAAAACAGGAATATAAATGCACAGATTATCAGACGGGCGTATCAGTTGGAGGCGACGTTTGGTAGCGATGTTTATCTCAACAATGAGTTACGGTCGTTTTATCGGCTTTTGAACAACGAGGAAAGACGGCATCGAAAGTTGATGGACAATTTGTACAAGCTGCCAATGATCTCAGGAGCTAAGTATATGATAAGTTAAGCTATTAATATGGTTGGAGTGAACTATACTACATCGCACCTCATACCTGTTTCTCGACTAAAATTGTACTGGTTACTTTCACTCTAGGCGGTGGCTTCGAATCACATGCTGTTGCCTTTTGCAGACAGGTAAGGATTCATGATGAATGACAGTGAAAAACAACAAGTAATAGATTTGTTGAATAATATTATGGAAGTAGAGTTGGCCGGTGTGGTTCGCTACACCCACTATTCTTTGATGGTTTTTGGTTATAACCGGATACCGATTGTTTCCTGGCTAAAAGGTAATGCCAATGAGGGGCTTACCCACGCCCACAAAGCCGGTGAAATGGTAACTTTACTTGGCGGGCATCCATCGTTGAAGGTCGGTCCTTTATTGGAAACACGAAAACACGATATTGGCGATATTCTCAGGGAAAGCTGGATCATGAGAAATCCGCTTTGGCCCTGTATTATAAGCTTTTGCATTTAGCTGAAGGTGAGTCGGTATTATTGGAAGAGTATGCGAGGGCAATGATAGCCCAGGAAGAACTGCACCTTGATGAGGTCGACAAAATGCTTAGAAAGCCGGGTGATGTTAAACCGTTTCATAGCTAAGCCCCTAGCGAAGTGCCCGCGGCATGGATGCTGTATGGGCGCTTCGTAAATATACTGATTAATCAGCACTTTTCTAATCCATCCATTCCGACGTATTATCCTTATCCTTTACACCCAACATCACGGTAGGTTATGCCCCACGACAAGAGTGACAACACTCAATATACAAAAGCACTGGATCCACTGTTGCCGATACTGAGGTTCGTGAAGCCTTATAAAACAATGGTTATTGCGGCGCTACTGGCCTTGCTGGTGACGGCCGTTATCACTCTGTCGAT
>LLEN01000138.1_pt1 | contig 15558 bp, 17 predicted proteins | sample 595881 | NCBI WGS metagenome assembly LLEN01 (sample SAMN02919314, study PRJNA255460) | bioreactor metagenome | biome: chemostat; feature: culture 2012_10.3; material: sediment; isolation source: day86 10degC chemostat 2012 inoculated with Wadden Sea sediment taken from... | place: Germany: Bremen ...
AATGTAATTGTTCACAAACTGGAGAATATGATGATGAGTGATGGCAAGGTCGATAGTCAGAGAGGCGAGAAGTACATTGACGATTTCAAGAAGATGACCAGAGGAATGGCCAACTATCTGTATTCAGGGAACAGTCGAGGTATTCTAAACGTAGGAGTTCTGAAGAAGTATTTTAAGCAAGCCCATCGATTTATCACCAGCATGTCGTCCTTGTCTTTCCGTGTTCCTGAACTCTCAAACAACAAGATCGTTTTCGAAGATTTTGCCAAACATGCCAGTACCACTCGACCAGTTGCTTTCTCCAAACGACCCAAAACGGTTATCTATCTACCTGTTTTTGAACAGCTCCTGACCGAATGTCTCCGGATCAAGATGATCGTTGAAGGAGCCATTATCCCATTTATGCAGCTGGATCTCTTGAACCAAGCTGCCGGCAACATAGCTCGTATTTGCGACGTTGAAACGAAACTGATCAAACCTCAAACTATCAACATCATCAACTCACACTTCAATGCCAAAGCACCGACTTTCCAAGTTAAGAACTTCGCCATTGGTTCGAAAATAGTCAAACATTACTTGACGTCGATTGGAGATCTCTTGAATGATTTTATTCAAGAGTTGAACGACAAACAACTGTTTGATATCAGTCGATGCAATGCCATCACCGACAGGGTCATTCATGGATTGGCTGAATTGAAAACCGATGATATCGACATCAAATCATACGATGCTCATATCCCAGATATGGTTCGTGGTGATCGGGCCAATGTTCATTTGGATTATAGCCAAGCCTTCAAGGTGGATCAAGATTCACTAACTGAGCTTCATAACAAGCTCTCTCAGACCATCGACATGATAACTAGGGAGAATACACCAGTGATAGATATCAAAGGATTGACTGATACAGTCAATCGACTCAATCAGGCCTTACATACCAATCTACCGATTTTGACCGCCCCCGACACCTCCATGATTTCTGTCATGATTCATAGCGATCAATTCAACCCGACTGAAATTCAACCCATGTTGGACAGCGGTAAGTCACTGTCCATATCGACCATTAACCCCCAACTGGATGATCTGACACCAGCTCAACTGGAAGAACTATTGGTTAAAATTGATACCATGACCGAATATGAAAATGACTTGGCTTCTCTGCAAAGTAAGATCGTCGAGAAATTGACCAAGTAATATCTCTAATCATATCTGTCAGTAAAATGACTGATATTGTCCAATCCGTCACCCAGGCTGTTGATACGTATCGGGAACGGTACTATAACCTTCAGGAGCAAGATGGTAACTTGGAAATGGAGGCTCGATTTGGCAAGGTGAACCGTGAGGGCAAAAGTCAGCTATCTCTGGCTGCTTTCGACCGAGTTCATACCTTCCTGGTCAAGCAACCCGGAATCGTTTCGATTATGCACCAGGCTGAAGTCAGTTCCATGAACTTTGACGAAGACAGTGGTTCCTCAAATCCTCGGACTATTCGTCGAATTAGAACCCCTGGTTCATCCGAGGAGTCCTGGGAACTCAAGACTAAATTGGGCAACAAGAACCATGACAAGTTTGGTATTCGTTTCGGTTATTCGTTCGAGCAAGAGATCGAATCTTATCCGGCCGAACACTTTGAACCGGACATTATTCGTTCCTATCAGCGTATTTCCTTTACCAAGGAAGACGTCTGTCGAATTGATCTTTCCATTGTCTCGTTGCCAGATGACCCCATCAAGTCTTATGAGGTTGAAGTGGAGGCCGATCCGAACATTCTAGTTTCGGAGAAGCATCGAAACTTGTTCGCCAAGTACATCGTTTGGATTTATGGGCGAATCATCAACAGCCATATTCTGTATGACAATCTGGAGTTCGATTCGGTTATCCGCCGCTTCAACCAGATTGTTGGCAGTCGGAAGACTTACTGGAATCGGATCGATAACTCCAGGATCACCCAAGCCCGAAACATCAAGTACCCTGATATAGTGTATGGTGGTTTGGTTGGCAACAATCGGACAACTTACAATATGACTCACAAGACTGATGGTGTTCGTAAGTTTTTCTTTGTTCATCGCCAAGGAGTTTACCTGATTTCGGGTAACTCAGAGGTCAACAAGATCACTACTATCACCAATAGTAAGTGGAACGGTACTCTGTTGGATTGTGAGCTACTGCCGTCTTCGGCTCGTCGTTACGATCATGGAGTCCTAAGGTTAATTATTGGTTGATCATTCTGGATACCATTTCTTTGGCCGGGACTGACATGACCATGAAGAGCCATTTGGATCGTCTTCGAGCTGGTCAGTTGGTGGCCGATGATTTCAAGACAGGCGGTGTGCTCAGCATCACCACCAAGTCTTTCAAGAATCTCCAGGAGCCGACTGATATGTTCAACAACGCTCAATCGATGTTCAACCAACTAGATACTTTGGCTTACAAGACTGATGGTTTCATGTTCGTTCCCAACGACACTGGTTATCTCCCACACGGAGATAGGACTGGTTCAATGCCTCTCCATAGCCGCCGAATGCCCAGAATTGCCGACATCGCCAAGTGGAAGCCAACCGACGAGATCACCATTGATTTCACTGTTCGGAAGGTAGACGACAAGTGGACGTTGTATTCTGGTACTTATGATGACGACAAAAAGTACAAGCTGATTCAGTTTGTTGGCGACAAGTTCAACCCTTACGATGGTAAGATCAAGAGCAATGAGCTGTTGGAGATTGCCAATGATGATGCTGTGATTGAGTTTGAGTGGTTGCCCGATGAGAAGGCTTTCCAGGCTAAGACGGTTCGTTCCGACAAGCCTAAGCCCAACAAACATGATATCGCCTTGGATAACTGGGGTGACATTCACAACTCAATCGGAGACGATGTTATGCGAGGTCAGACTCTGAACTTTATGCGCAAGTACCACAATCGTGAGAAGCGTGAGCTGTTCAAGCAAGGAGCGGCTTTCCATCAGTCTCCTTGTTTGTTGGATATTGGAACTGGTCGTGGTGGTGATATCAGTAAGATGAATGCCTATCATCGAATTGTGATGGTAGAACCCAACATCAATCATATCATGGAACTGTTGGATCGCCTGGCTCGAACTACCGAAGACAAGGCTTATCTGGTGGTCACTCCTGAAACGGCGATTTGGGTGCATTCCCAGATCGAGGCCAACGGTTGGACTCATGTAACAGTCTTGGAGTCGTTGGATAACATCAAGTCCAACAGTGAGCAGAGAATGCTGATTCTCAACGTGGGCGGCGAGCACCCAGAGTTTATCAAGTACGCTGTTCAGATGATGTTCGGTCGTCTGGCCGATGTGGTGTCGATGATGTTCTCGCTCTCCTTCTTTTGGAGTTCACCCGATATGCTGTCAGCCCTTGGCCGAACCATCGTTGAATGTTCGGCTGATTACAGTCACTTCATCTTCGCTACTGTTGATGGTCCAGCTGTCAGGGAGCTGTTTGATGGGCCACGCGGCTCACTGATTGACTCCCCGATTTCCAACGTGGTATCGGACGGTAGTCAGGTAGTGGCTCTCGGAATTGATGACCAAGATATCTATCGATTGGTTCTGGATGACAACATTCTCCGAGTTACCTTCCCTAACACCATTGTAGCAGCCACTGATCTAGAGACTGAAGTTCAGGTGGAGTGGCTGGTCCAGATTGACCAACTTCACCAACTGTTGGCCCCGGCCGGCTATCAGGTGCAGTCCTACGATCGGCTGACCAAGGAGAAGTTCCTTTCTAAGCCCGAGGAGATACTTACTAAGCTTTACTATGCTGGTATCACTGTCAGAGGCAAGCCGTCGGATGAGACCATGGTTGGTACCTTGGACGACATCGAACTGAAGGTGCAGGATGATCAGAAGGTCAACGACATTCAACCGATTGCTCTGCAGAAGACCGACAATGGTCTGCTGGATATGGGTAGCATGATTGACATGGCCATCTCGTAAATTCACCCGCTTCAAAATTTCATAGATCTTAGATGGATCTATGAAAGCTCATTATTAGTTCTGATATAAATCAACATTATGTGGTTTCTTTTCGCTGTTTTTGTTATTGTCTTTGCGGCCTCTGTGCTAATGGATCATGAATATGATGACTTGGATGGTTATCAGCAATTCATGTATGTACTGATCAACATTGCTCTTTATATGGTCCTTCTTCTGTCCATTCTAATTTTGGTTGCTATGGTTGTTTTCGGGATCAGTTTTGGAGTTATCTCTGCTAAGATTGTGTCAAACTCTAGCTGTAGCTCTGCCGATGTGTACGACAGACACATCTATGAATCTGCTTAACTTTCTATCTATTTCATAGAACGAAGATGTTCTATGAAAATCCAATATTTGTATCTGTTATAAATCACAAACATGTGGCATCTTCTCGCACTTTTTGTTATCGCCTTCGCCGCCTCTGAGATCCTGGATTACAGCTACAACGACTATGATAACCTTGACGGTTACCAGAAGTTCATGTACGTTCTCGTCAACATTGCCCTCTACATGGCCCTGCTCATCCCTGTCCTCATGCTGATCTGGATCGGTGTCCAGGCTGCCAAGGCCAGCAAGGCTGCGGTCATGCAGACCGGCTCCCTTATGGCTGGTACCCCCACTCCCTCTGTTGTGTAAATTCATCGACTCGGTTAAATTCGTAGAACAAATGTTCTACGAGTAGTAAGTGTATTCAAACACAAATCATGGTATTCGACCAGTACTTCAATTGTTCCAGTTGAAGATCGGTAATAGACCATGGCTGTTGAGAAAATCGACTCAAAGCTGTCTCCAGATTAACACAATGATAAGCCATGTAGTAAGCAACCGACAAGGCTTGATCTGATCTTCGGAAGTTACGATGGTAGTCGACTTGAAATGGTCTTCATTGGAATGAACGGTCTTACCCAGCAGATTAAAGGTCGGTAGCAGAAATGTCTTTGAATCAATTACCAATGAACGATGACAAGTTGGAACTTGATCTAGTTGTTCAGTGTAGTAAACTGACCCAGTCAAATTAAGATGAGCAGTTGGTTCACGTGTATCGTATGAAAAATAGACCACTAGGTACAAGAACATAAGATAGATTGCTATCAACAAGCATGCTTTGGGTAAAGCAGCTTCTTCGCTTTGTTGGGTACAAACCGGCATCGCCTTAGGTCTACTTTCATGGAAAGTACGATATTTATTGTATCACTTGTTACACCAGTTCAATGATAAGTGCAATCAAACACAAACCATTCTCTTGGACCAATATTTCAACTGATCTAGCTGATAACAAGAAATGGTCCATGGTTTTTCGTTAAAATGCTCCAATGCTGTCTCCAATGATACGCAATGGTAAGCCATGTAGTAAGCAACTATCAAGGGCATAACATGTTGTTCTGAAGTTACCAAAGTGGTCTTTCTGTTCTGTTGTTCGTTGAAATGAACAGTTTGGGCCAGTCCATCAAAATCGACCCAACGAAGTTCCGACCACCCCCTCCACATTATCTTGCAATGATTGCGTGGCGCCAGTTCACTCTGATCTGTATAATAAAGAGAACCGTCGATCTCGTGATGCTCGCTGCAGAGCAAGGCACCGATGATCATAAACCCTCCCGATATCACACCCAAGAAGACTAAGGCTGATATCAGCCAGCATATAGCCTTACACGTAGACATGGTCTCTTCCTCATCAATGTTATTCCTGGTCATCTTAACTAGAATTATACTTCTTAGAAGTATAATCTTTATTGTATCACTTGTTACACCAGTTCAGCGTCAGACATTTCCATCTGCTCCGGTGAATTGGCTCGTCGCGAGATCAGATCTGGGTCGGTCAAGGAGACTGACGTGTCGGTGTTACTAACTTGTTCGATGGGAGCAAAGATGAAGTTTTCCAACAGCTGCCCGGTCTCGGGATTGAAAGGAGCCACTATCCAATGAACTTGCTCACAGCAAGGGCAGGGTCTGGCATTGGTGTCCTTTCGTTCCATTCTAGGAGAAGGTAGCCAATAGGCAGTAACAGCTGTGATAAGATTCAAACCAATGGTCAATGATTCACCGTTGGGGTTGGTGATCAACAGATAACATCCAATGGCCAATCCAGTCAAACTAACTGTCAGCTGAACGTAGAAGTTGGCTCGTCGAGCCTTCAACTTAAAGAACTTCAGACAGAAACTCTCAGCCGATAGCTTTTGCTTGTCTGGTTCTGGTAGCGGGACGTATTTCGGGTAGATGATAGAGTTGGTGTTCTTATAATTCATACCAGCCATTCTAGCTGCAAAATTACAAGCGTCACAGATGATTTTGTTCTTATTCTTTCGGATCATCTCAGGAGCTGGCAGCCAGTAGAACAGGACGGAAGTGAACATAATTGTTCCAATGTTTCTGAAGACTTCTTCATCATTCCGTTCAATCAGAATGTAACTGCTGATTGCCAAGACGGTAAAACTAACTATGGTTTGAGCATAGAAAGCAGCTCGTCTGGCCTTGAACTTGAAGAAGTCCAAACAACATGTTTTGAAACCCATCAGTTAAAGCGGAAAAGAGTTAGCTGGTCGATAACCGGTAGAACCACGTTCGTGTGGGTAACCAAATGGATTACAAGCGATGGTCGTCTCGTTTAGTTTGATTAATTTGGCATTATGAGTATGACCGTAGAACCAATATTGAATGATGGAGTAAATCTGGAAGAGATAATCCAAGTCATTGGCATAGTTAAAGTTCAATGGGTTGCCAGCATACTTATCGCCTATGCATTGATAACTGGGAGCGTGATGGGTCAATACAATGACCGGCTTGGTGGTAGCTCGGAGCTCGTCCAACATCCACGACACTGTGGTCTGATGAATATAACAACTCTTTTCGGGGGTGAACCGGAGAATTCTTCGATAATCATTACAGGCCATCTTGCTATCTCAACCATGTTGTCTGGGACATCACTCCACAACGTCCCACCCAATAGTAAATACTTTCCATGACAACGATCAGTTACTATCCAAGTCCCATTTGAGTTCTGTCCAATGTAAATTGATTCGTTCATAAGACTGACCACGTTGTCGAACCGAGAACACAATTTCTTGATCAAGTTGTCAGTATCCATCATACTTAGAGTGGCTGGATGATCTTCAGTGCTACCACAATAGTACTCATGGTTACCGGTCAAAACAATGACCAAATCAAAATTCTCCGAACAGTACTCCAGCAAAGCTTGGTAACTATCCTCAGTTGGCCAACCAATATCTCCCAACAAAGCCAGGACTGGACTCTCGGGAACGATCAAATCGGACCATTCCCCGGTGTAGCCGTGTTCCAAATGTAGATCTGAGATGATCTGCATTGCGTCCTTTGTTACTATTTTCTTCTTCTTGAAACCAAGACGATGGTAACTTCTTACGATTGCCATAAGAAGACCAAACGGGTCTCATTTGACTGCAAGGATACTATTCTTACCAATCAGGATTTCAGATATGGCACCTATCGTATCGTTAAGCCTGGTGTTTATCGATTGGGTGAGGACATTGTGTTCGAACCTAACCCGGACAATGATTACCGCCCTCGTAAGGGTGACCCGAATTACTCGGGTCTGGGTTACAGTCTGGGATTCTTTGCTGTTATCACCATTGAGTGTTCTGATGTAGTTTTGGACTTGAACCAGCATCTGATCGAGTGCAGTCCGGTCTTTGCGGTGGCCCAACGTTTCTTTGCTGTGATCGAACTGGCCTCGGCTCCCTTCATCCCTGGTCAAGGCCCGGGTAACTTTGGTCCACAGATTTATTGCGCCTCTAACTGTACTATCAAGAATGGTACCATTGGCCGATCCAGTCATCATGGCATTCATGGCAACAAGAACCGAAACATCACTCTCAGGAATCTCACCATTGAGAATTTCGAGGTGGCCGGAATTGCAGTTAACAGTCTCAACGATTCCAAGATCAGTCATGTCACCATTGGCCCTGGTTCCAAGGATGTTCAGGTTTTGGGTAATTTCTCGGCCGGTCGATTCCTTGGACAATTCTACGATCAGGCTTATTATCAATGTCTGGAGGATACCATGAACGGTAAGAACAAGTTGACCAGCACCAATCCTAAGGAATCTGTTATCGACTGGCAGCCTCTTCGAAAGTTGGAGACGGCCATGAACGCGGTTCTGCGAGACGTTCAACAGCAGGACCCGGTAACCGATCAACTGTTTGCCAATCCTGGTTTGAAGCCTGACGGCAACAATTATGGTCTGTTGATCAATGTAACTGGAGTGGCAGTTAACGACTATGTTGAGGAAGACTACAAGGGAGTACTGTCCAAGGATTTGACCATTGAACATCTTCGGGTTCAGGATATCGACATTGCCGTCAGGGAGATTGTTGGTATTAGTCTTCGGGATGGTTCAGGAGTTCAATCCGATCCTTCTGGTTCGGTGATTCAAATCAATCAGATCCGTCACCCCAATGGCAATCCTAAGCCCAACGTTTTGGCCGATGCTCAGTTCAATTTGGCCAGGTATTGTTTGAAGCACAATCTGACTGTTGGTAAGCTCAATATTGATCAGAATCTGGTGAATTGGTACTACGGTAAGATGAAGTGGTCGGATCTGATGGAGAAGGGTTATCGTTTCAAGTGTAACGGAGATAGCATGTTCCATGTCAACAAGGGTAATCATGGTATTCGGTTGGATGGTGTCTACAATTGTGATATGTACAAGGTCAAGATCGATGGCATCAAGAACACCGGTTTGATGGGAGATGACCAATCTTGTGGGACTTATGAGTTTAGCCATGACCAATCCGAACGCCCTGGTTATCATGGATGTGATGTCAGTGGCATTCACACTTCTTACTGCAAGAATTTGAAAATGACCCATGTCAGTGCTGACAATCTTCATTCGGACAATGGTGAGGTTCGAGGACTTCGTTTGATCAATCAGTGCCAAGCTGTCAAGGTCGATGATTTCCGAACCAACAATCTGACAGCTGGTTATCAGTATCAAGATGGTAAGTGGCGTGGCAAGAACTACCAAGGTAAGTTAGTCGAGTATACGGCCAGTTACCCCAACATCGTCCCAGTGGCAGTTGGTGTTTATGAGGATCACAATTCCAAGATTGATATTGGTAAGTACGTAGTCACTAACCTGGTGGCCCCTGGATCTCGAGTTCCGTTCTGGCTCAATTAAGTTCGACAAACTAACAAAGTTGATTGGTTGACATCACAAGATTCGCAATGGACGACAAAACCAAGAAGAAACGTAGTATCTTCGATAGAATCGAATCGTTTTTCGAGTGGCTTGAGCATATCCCACCCGAAGGATTTGGAAGGATCTGTGGATGACGACAAACATAACAAATTGTTACTAGGCTAGTAACATTTTGACGACTATGTCCAACGACGCAGCTGAGTACCTGGCCATGTATCCCGAGCTTAAGAAGCAGGTGGTTTACACTGGCAGCTATCCTGGTGAATATACTGGCAATGGAGTAGCTATTGCTCTTAGTAAGAGTAGAATCGATCCTTCTCAGATCGAGAAGGTTGGCTGCCATTTTGGTCGTCAGAAGATGTATCTGACTTTCGAGCAGTTTATCGAACATTTTGGAACTATTCAGGTCACTAATGGTTTGATGGATGACAATCGAGTGCTGTGTCGTTATGTTCGAACTATTCATCTCAAGGATGGCAAGATCTACAGTTTCGCCAATGGCGATGGAGAATACACCACCAATCGTTACGTTTTGGCTTTCAACCCTCTCGACTTTGTATCTTACGACAAGGAGCCGATTGAGCGTCTTGTCAAGGAAGGCATTGAGCAGATAGCCAAGTTCAATGATGACTACGATAAGGTTTGTTACGACAATGATGTCCTCGAATAGACAATTTACAAAAGATACTACTATTTAGTAGCATCTCTTTCAATGGGTTACGGAGCTATTATGGATTCAAAGATCGGTCGGTCGACTGTACTGTCGACCGTGTCACACGATACAGTTGACGATATTTGTGAATGGCCCTTGGATGACACGTCATCCGAGACTTCTGAATCTCCTGATTCTGTCGAATCTCCTGATGAAGAGATCGGATTGGTTTGTACCCATGCCATTCTCCATGGCACTTCTGAAGTGGTGGTTAACTATCTAATGGAGCAAATGGAAGATCCCAAGAGCTACCGAGATGACGACACGGGAGAAACCCTACTTCATTTCGCTGTGGCCAATACCAATTGGCTTATCTTGGCTGAAGTCTTGGATCAAGATTTTGATCCAAATGCCGTGGATTTTACCGGGAGAACGTCATCGCACGTACTGTATCGCACCAATGCTGTATCAGCCATTGATTTACTGGCTCGACATGGAGCTGATTTCCTTATCGAGGATTACGAGGGAAACACAGCATTTTCCAATCTGTTGAAGTACAAGAATTTCAGAATGGCCAACCATTTGTTGAAGCATCTGTCACAGCCATTGACTTACATCGGGTTTACCGATTCTGAAGAAATTGAAGATTTGATCAAGGTCACCGGTCGACAGCGTCGCCGAAGTAATACTCCAGAGCACAAGCTTTTGGCTGAACTGCTCATACAGCGGTACCATTTCATTCTTCAGATTCTTCCCCTGGTCGCTCGAATCAGGAGTCTGGAGAATCGGGCCGAACAACTGTGTCAGGCTTGATTCAATAGATAAATATATTCATCATATGATGAATATATCAATGATACAAATGAACACCTTTTACTGTATCCCTTCCACTGATGGACAGCCCGGGGATCACGTCCCAGTTGATTGGACTCAAAAAGTGTCGACCAAAGAGAATCAGATTGAGATCGCCCAACCGGTTACCATGGAGTATCGCCGAATTCATATCTGTAGCCCCAAGTTCGATACTTTCGGCAAGAGTGAGGTGATGATTGTCAGCCATATCAGGAACGCCCAGAAGAAGGAAAGATCGATGGAGAACATTGTTTATTCAGACAATGATGTTAAGCCTAAGAAGATCAATGGCTTGGAAACTTTCTCTGTCGGTCCATTTGATACTAGCAAGTATGGTCATCCGGTCTTTTTCCACACTCCTGGTTATCAGGGTACAGTGTTGTCTATCACCACCAAGATGTGGGAGTTGGATTCTCCTAGTAAGTTCGCTGAGTTCATGGAAAAGATCACGGCTGGTTTGGGTTTGATTCAGGCTGTCTCGCCTTACTTTGTTATCATTGACAGGGTCTTCAATGTGGCTACTTCAGTTATCTGCGGCCAGATCGACCACGACGAACTGGCTCCATCTCATACATTGGAGTTTAGGTTGAATGACCATGAACGACCATTTGTGTCTGGCAAGTATGTCTGTGTACCAGCTCTGGGAAGTTTGAAGCAGAAGTACGACCTGTTGGAGAATTATTATATCGAGGACAATCTGCTGGTGAACAGTGAAATGCAGGAGTATCCTCATACCTATTTCATCATCGAAGTCAGCACTAACAAGCGAGATGATCTGGCTGATTTTGATTTCACGGCTAGTTCAGCTGAATTGATGAAGAACTTCCAACCGAGTCTGAACGACACCAATAGCGATGAGTTGATCAAGGTTAACAAGGAGTCATACGATTTTCAACTGATTCAACTGGTGATCGATTCGTACGAGAAATGGATCGATGACGAAGACGATGATGGCAGTAAACTGTTGGCTTTGTATCGACAGTTGAGAGGAGAGAGTAAGAAGATGTTCGACGACAACTTTGGATATGTTTGGGATAACATGTCGGAGGCTGGCCTAGAATAATTCCAACTCACCAAACAATGACCGATCCAGTTGTCACTCAAGATGATCTTGATATGATGTGTTATCAATTCGGATGGGATGCCAGTCAGATCACTGATAGTTCTATCTTTCAATACGAATGGCGACCTTGTTACTATTGCGATGAAGGTGATAAGTGTTGGTATCAAATTACTTATCAAGGAGTCGATCACGAAGTTCAGAAGATTCACAAACGAGGATGCTGTGATTACGAGTACAAGTTGATTAGATAATTATACGATGATTTCATCGTATAATTGGTTGGTTTATCGTCGAGGTTGACGATCATGGGCCAGGATGTTGGCCACCTTGGTCTCATCGAAAGGCTCGAGAGTGGAAGCTGGGTAGACCAGTTCAAAGTCACAATGTTCTCGATTCACCATATGGTACATATCACCATTCTTCAAGATGAAGGTCGGTTGATATATACACAGACTGATGACGGTCTGATAGCCATTACCAGTAACACACTCACCGAAATACTCGACCAGTTGTTCAAAGGTGAATTCGGTCGGATGAGGTACCATGGTAATGGAATATTGATTCTTCTCACCTTCGGTGCACAAAGTCAGAATCACCCTATCGACCTCTTCGGGACGAACTCCAATCTTGTTCAGACAAATAGCAATTTCGTTACCGTGATAATAACGACCATAGCCGTGAGTTGAAATTCGTGATACCAAAGTATCGAAGTTGGCCACGAAGTCCTCCATGGTTGAGTACTTTTGAAGTAACCAACGAGCCGTTTTGTCAAGTTCAACAGAGACATTTCTGAGTATGCGGATCAGTACATCGAATTTGAAGGCCAGTCTTCAACCAATGAATTGTAAGTGGGATGCTCTTACAATTCTCAGCTGTACAAGTCCACCGATCTAGTCCAAGTACATACTGTAGAATCTTACAACGGCGATCAACTCCACTAAACTTATCAAATCTAGTCTTGCGTCGTCTTGGCTTGCCAGATGGATGATGCAACGCCATTCAAACTGCAAAGCTGATCTCTCGTCGGCAAATCCCGAAATGTAGCAGATCATTTGATAAGGTCGACAGGCGGTAGTGTATTTAGCTCCGCCTTTTATCTCACCGTTGTGTTGTCGAAGTCTTCGGGCTGGATTTACAGTATAGCAACATAGGTCCTTTTAGGGTTAACCATCGATTGAAGTACATAGACATAATGTTGTTTTTCTGCCATCCTTTAGTGGTTGTGAATAGATTTTCGATTCTATCGAATGACAATTGGTAGAGCCGACCGATTGAGTCTTCTGACAGAGTATCTCAATGATTGCCTTCCCAAGCATTGTAACTATGACTAGTTTGCTAAACGATAATTACATGCATTGCATGTAATTATATATTGACAGATCTGACAAACACGTCAGACAGAAACACTAACCATTGTAAACATGTCTTTTCGGGATAGTTGTTACTATCTATCGGGACCTAAGATTGATGGACCGGCCAAGGTGATTGGGCTAGATTTGGATTGGACTATTATCCGCCCAGCTCATTCACTTCATGGAGTGAAGGAAGAAGATTGGATGTTGCTACCATACCGGATTCATGCCCTACAGTATCTAGTAGCCAATGGTTATCAGATTGTTATCTTTACCAATCAGAAATACAAGGGCAAGGCTTTGGCCAAACGCTTGATCATTCTACGTCAGGTCCATGCCTGTCTGGCCAGTCAAGGTATTCCAACTTGGTTTTTGGCCGCCACTAAAGAAGATGCTTATCGGAAGCCCATGACTGCCATGTGGAGTCTGTACTGTGAATTGAGTGGAGCTGGTCCAACTAACATTGACCCGAGTCAGTCCTATTACGCTGGTGATGCAGCTGGACGACCACAAGATTTTAGTGCCTCCGACAAGTTGTTTGCCGATGCCATTGGTCTTCAGTTCTTAACACCGGAAGAGATGTTTCCTCAGCCTGAACTAGTCATTCCAACCACCCAGACTATGTTTATCTTTGTTGGAATGGCCGGCTCTGGTAAGAGTACCTTCTATCACGAGAAATTGGAACCATCAGGTTGGTGTCGAGCTGAACAGGATGATTTGAAGACGGTTAAGAAGATGTTGACCCATGTTGACCAGTGTCTAAGTCAAGGGAAATCAGTGGCCGCCGATGCTACTAACCCGACAATTGAACATCGAGCTCGTTACATTCAACTGGCTATAAAGTATCAGGTACCAACTATGATTTTGCACTTCAATATCAATGGTCATGGCTTCAACAAGCTTCGGGGCGAAGATAAGGTACCCGATATTGCTTATCACAAGTACATGAAGATTTTCGAATCTCCATCAACTGATGAAGGAGTAGCAGTCTTTGAGATTACAGATAACAGACATTTATGAAGAAATTCCAGTTGAAAGCACACTCATCAAAGATGAAGTTTACCCCAGTTACTCTTTCCCCGCGAAGGAGGACAAGATCCAGCTTTGGAACCAGACTCGGATCCTTAGCGCCAACCTGGACCAAATCATTGCCAATCCTTACGGTTTGGATCTCTACCAGCAAGTCAACAACATTTACATTCGGGCAGCTGTCACTAAGATCATTACTGGTGATCTGAATCACGTTTCCAACCGATGGACGATGCTGCAGAAGTCGATCAAGCGATCCGACGATGACGATGACAGCATTCTGGATCTGGACCTAGAGAATTTCTAAAGTCTACCAATCAAATAGCACCATTGGTGCTATTTGACATATCGTTGAACGATTATCTCTGACATCAGATGTCGTACCCAACAGATCCAAAGTATTTTTACAAAAATAATGGAGAGTTCTATCTAAGAACCGTCGATTGTCCTAGTGGCAAACACATTAAAGCAAACCATGCGGAAGTTCAATATCATCGGATCTCCGAAATCGGGAAAGACGAGAAGTTGATCGGTTTACAAGACCGCATCACTCAGTACGAAAACAAATTAGACCAACTCAAGGCCAGTCGCGATAAGTTCTATTCTCATACAACTTACGAAGAACAAATAAGGATTCGAAAAGATAAGATCTGGGATCCTTCAGTCAATGTTAGCCAGAATCATCAATGGTGTCAAGAAAATGCTATCCCACGCGGACCTGGTATGTTTCGGACCAATCATGGTCCACACCCAGATGAACTATCGCCGACCAAACGGCCTGGAAGACCCATTCCAAAGAGCAATAGCCGTCCGGTGGCACCGCCAACTCCAGACGAGTTGGCCGTTCTTACCCTGAAAGAGCATGGAATCTACGCTGAGAATTATGCCAAAACTAAAACCAAGTACCATACTTGGCTTCTCAAACATCACCCGATAAGGGCGGAGACAATGATCTGTATGTCAAGGTAAACTTGGCTTGGATTAAGTACCGCGATTCGGAGACCTCTTCACAGAAGCCTTAAATAGCTTCCGACATCTCAACAACAAATACACTATTATTTAGTAGTGTATTTTCGGCAAATTAGAATTTACTCTGGTTCATTCAACTCACATTCGTTTATGATGTAACAGTCGGTATCAGGGTGATTACTCCACATACAAGAAACCATCAATTGGCTATATTCCATATAAGCCTGCTCCTTGTCGTCCCACACCGAGACAACATAATTCTCCCATGGAGTACCACTATTGAGATCGGCCAAATAGTCGTGATGAATGTTAGTAACGATAACGTAGAGAGTTACCATTTTTAAGATTACGTTTGGTTTAATACACTACTAGATAGTAGTGTATTTTGTCAATACAAAATTATAGCCTGATGAACCTGGTTGAAAGTGGTGAAGCTTTGGCTCCGCGCTCCCACAACCAATCGGCCATTTCTTTCTGTTG
>LLEN01000139.1_pt1 | contig 15547 bp, 26 predicted proteins | sample 595881 | NCBI WGS metagenome assembly LLEN01 (sample SAMN02919314, study PRJNA255460) | bioreactor metagenome | biome: chemostat; feature: culture 2012_10.3; material: sediment; isolation source: day86 10degC chemostat 2012 inoculated with Wadden Sea sediment taken from... | place: Germany: Bremen ...
TCTCAGGCCCGGAGCCAGGCATTTTGACAGGCCGCCAATATGGATCACCAACTCCGGATCGAGATTAAGCATAGGGGTCGGTCGTTGTTGTGGCAGTAGGCCGTTCACATCATCTTCAACCAGCAGTACTTGATAGCGGCGGCAGATGGCCAGGATCTCATTGCGTCGCTGCTCACCCATTGTTGCAGTTGTCGGGTTTTGCAGTGTAGGCGTGCAATAGAGCATCCGTGGCTGATATTGACGGCAGGCGGCTTCAAGGCTCGCCGGGATTATCCCTTCATGATCAAGCTCAACAGGCTTGACGCTGACCTGTTGCTGTCTGGCGAGGCTAAGAAATCCAGGGTAGGTGACTTGTTCTACAAGCAGGGTGTCTCCCTGCCGGCAGAATGCAGACAGGATCAGCTGAGCGGCATGTTGGCCCCCGGAGCTGAAATGCATACGCTCGGGATCAATATCAAGGCCCTTGGTCTGCAGCCAGTGGGCTATTACACGACGGTGCGGATCCAGTCCTTGCGGATCGTGGTAGAGCATCATCTGGTTGAGCTGTTCTGGATGGCGGGACAAATTATCCATCGCCTCTTTGAGCATTTCGGCGCGATCAATGCAGGGTGGAATATTGTGGCCGAGGTTGCAGGCCTCTTCTTCCTGGGCGGAGTAGTTGTATACCCAGCTCGGAGAATCTTTCTGGCAGACAAAAGTACCGGCGCCACTCGCGCCTCCACTAGCTCACGCCGTTCTGCCTCTGCATAGGCCGGGTGACTGTTCCTACTGTTACCTTGAGCTGCTCGGCCAAGGCTCGGTGAGTTGGCAGTTTGTGTCCGGCAGGTAGTTCGCCAGATGTGATCTGTTGCTCGATGGCATCGGCGATCTGACGGTAGAGCGGATCAGACTTGTGACTCTCAGTTGAGGGCGTCAGTACAATATTTATAATTGTCATGGTGACAATAAACCTTTTGATCTCGATAAATCTAGCTGTTAGGGTTCATTTTGTGCAATTGAGCAGGTTTAGTCAACATTAATGGTGGATTGTATCGGTACAGTTTGGGTGGAAGGCATTAGTATATGATGTGGGAATGGCAATTTATTATCTCTTTGGCAGCATTTGCAGCTACGATGACAGGCACTCCGGGGCCGAATAATCTAATGGTGACGGCATCTGGTGCTAATTTTGGATACTGGCGGACATTGCCCCATATGATGGGTATAGGCACGGGATTGGTGTCGATGATTGTATTGGTGGCGGCGGGGCTCGGGGTTATGTTCACCCGCTTTCCGTTTTTGCATGAGCTTCTGCGGTGGGCCGGCAGTGCCTACCTGTTGTATTTGGCATGGAAGATTGCCTCGGCAAGCCCAGCTATCCACGCCGATCAGAAAAACAGTCAGCCGATGACGTTTTGGGCTGCGGCAATATTCCAGTATGTGAATCCGAAAGCGTGGATGATGTCTGTTACTGCCATCAGTACCTTCACGGTCGCGGGAGAGCTTTACTGGCAATCTGCAGCGCTTGTGGCCGGGATCTTTTTCCTGATCTGTTTCCCGAGTGTTTCTATTTGGGCCAGCTTCGGTACTTTGATTGGCCGTTGGCTGCATAGCAGTAAAGCACGGCGGGTATTTAACTCTGTGATGGGGGCATTGACGGCGGGCTGCGTGGTGATGATTTGGTAACGCTTGCTATTTATTGCTGGGCTTGAAGCTGAAGCAGCAGTATGGATGCACCGAGTAGTTGGCAGTAACGGGCGAGGTTATTCTCTGAAGTTGTCTCTGTTATAGTCTCTGTGACAACTTCTTCAGCCGGATTGGAGCCAAGGCGTGCGAAGTGGTTGAGCTGCTCGATCAGATCATGCTGCTGGCTTTTTTTTCCAGTTCCAGTTCGAAAGCCAATAACTGTTGATAGCCCGTTTGATCCAACTGCGGTTTTAATTTCTGGCGCATGGCACGATATTGCTTTAGTCGAGTATCGCTGAGCGTAAGTACGGTAATAAGTGCATTGATCTCTGGGTTAGTCAGGCAGATACGCTGGGTGTCCAGCCAATGCAGTAACAGGGCAAGGTTAATGTTGCCCTGATACACATTTTGCAATGCCAGGCAGGCGGTCTGGACGCCTGCCCGAGCATAGTGGCTCAGGCTGAACGGCCAAAAGTCCTGCGGGCTAAGTGACAAAGAGCGAGGTGTCAGCATTAACTATCGCTATTGAATGGGACTTCCATTGCTTCCAGCTCTTCCTGCAGTTCCATCCACTCCATTTCTACTTCTTCAAGCGTGGATTTGGCATCCCCCTGTCGTTTCAGTTGCTCGTTTAGACGTTTTTTTTATTTTCGGCTTCGTAGATTGCCGGATCAGACAGCTGTGTTTCTGCATTCGATATGTCGGCGGCGAGCTTTTCCATTTGCTTGTCCAGCTTGTCGATTTTCTTGCGCAGCGGTGCGGTTTGCTTGCGGAACTCGGCCTCTAGCCGTTTCTGCTCTTTACGAGATGCCGCACTGTTGTCCTTGCTAGCTTCAGGTTTGGTTGCCTGTTGTTCACGACGCTCGTTGCGTTGTTGCTCGGTGAGCCATTTGTGGTAGTCATTCAAATCGCCATCAAACGGCATCACCTGGCGGTCATGAACCAGATAGAGATCGTCGGTTGTTGCTCGTAATAAGTAACGATCGTGACTGACAATTACCATCGCACCCTCATAAGATTGTAATGCGAATGTCAGTGCCTGGCGCATGTCTAAATCAAGGTGGTTGGTCGGCTCATCGAGTAACAAGAGATTAGGGCGCTGCCATACAATTAAGGCCAAAACGAGTCGTGCTTTTTCACCACCGGAGAACGGGCCGACTTTATCGAGTGCCTTCTCTCCGACGAAACCAAAGCTGCCCAGGTAATCTCGGAGTTGCTGTTCGGTGGCCTGCGGAGCAATACGTGCCAGATGCTGTACCGGCGTATCGTCAAGACGCAAAGTTTCTAACTGATGCTGGGCAAAATAGCCAATTTTGACGCCTTGAGAATAGGTCAGATCACCAGCTTTTGCCGGCAGTTCACCAGACAAGAGTTTAATTAAGGTCGACTTACCCGCACCGTTACGGCCTAGCAGGCCGATACGGCTGCCCGGGACGAGGTTCAGGCGGATTTTTTTTCCAGGATCAAGTTGTCACCGTAGCCTGCCGCGACCTGATCCATCATCATGATAGGGTTGGGCAAGGCTGACGGTTCACGAAACTCAAAGCTGAACGGGTTATCAAACTGGGCCGGCAGCACCTTTTCCATGCGTTCCAAGGCCTTGATTCGACTCTGTGCCTGGCGGGCCTTGCTGGCTTTGTAACGGAAGCGGTCGATATACGACTGCATATGTGTCACTTGCTTTTGCTGCTTCTGGTACATCGCCTGTTGCAGAACCAGTTTTTCTGCTCGCTGGTTTTCAAACGATGAATAGTTGCCGGTGTAGCTGTTCAGTGTTTGGTTTTCAATGTGAATGATGCGGCCGATGACGGGATCAAGAAAATCACGGTCATGGGAGATCAGCACGAGTGTTCCCCGGTAATTTTGCAGCCACTTTTCCAGCCACATCACGGCATCAAGATCCAGGTGGTTGGTCGGTTCATCGAGTAATAACAGATCAGAACGGCACAGCAGGGCTTGGGCAAGGTTTAAACGCATCCGCCAGCCACCCGAGAACTGGGTAAGGTTCCATTGCATCTGCTCCTGGGAGAAACCTAGGCCATCAAGTAGTTCGGCGGCGCGGGCATTGATACTGTAACCGCCAATGGTATCCAGCTTGCCATGAAGTTCGGCGACCTTGGTGCCGTTGTTGGCTTCCTCGGCCGCTGCCAAGTCCTGTTCTAGCTTGCGGTATTCGCGATCACCGTCGATAACATATTCAATCGCACGGCGCTCCAGTGCCGGGGTTTCCTGGGCAACCCAGGCAAGCTCCCAGTTAGCCGGGAACTGGCAGGTACCGGCGTCTACGCTCAATTCACTCTTTAGCAATGCAAATAGGGTAGATTTGCCACAACCGTTCTTGCCTACCAGACCGACTTTGTCGCCGGGATGGATGGTGGCCGTGGCGTTCTCTAGAAGGGCTTTACCGCCTCGTAAAAGCTGAATGTCCGAAAAGGTAATCATCGACAGTGTCGGGGTAGCCCCGCTCCGCAAAATAAAGTGCACGAAATGAGCGGCAGTCTATACCAAACGGCCTTTGACTGCTAACTCGATGATAATTGTCGGGGCTATATTAGAAAGATGCGGTTATGAATTTAGATTCAGGCGATCCGCTTGAGGAACAATTATGTATTATGTGTATAGAGACAATGATAGACGTTGCGCCTGAAGGAATAATCCGCAGGATGTTGTAAGGGAAACTATGACCATACCAGGACGGCCAAACATTTTGGTCATTTATGCCCATCCTGATCCTCAGGAATCGGTGGCAAATCGCGAAATGCTCAAGGGTATTGCTGATCTGGAGCATGTGACGGTACATGATTTATATGCTGCCTACCCGGATTTTTTTTCATCGATATTAACCATGAGCGGAAGCTGATCCGTCAGCATGACATCATCGTTTTCCAGCATCCCCTGTATATGTATTCCTGCCCTGCCTTGCTCAAGGAATGGATGGACGTGATATTGAGCAAGGGCTTTGCCCATGGTGACGGCCTCGAGACCAAGGGGAAGTATTGGCGCTCGGTGATCACCACAGGTGGTGCGGCGGAAGCCTATACGCCGGATGGCTATAACCGCTGTAGTATCGCCGATATCTTGAAACCGTTCGAACTTTCAGCCGATTTATGCCAGATGGAGTGGCTTGAGCCGCTGGTATTGCATTGGGCGAGGCGGATCCCGACTCGGGAGCTTGAGCAGCATGTTCAGGATTACCGTTGTTGGTTACAAACTCCGCTTGTTAACGACAAGGAGGCAGAGTGTGGCCAGTGATGTACTGTCTATCAGTGTCGTTTTTCTTGCCGCGGCGGTCGTGGCCGTACCGATAGCCCAACGGCTGGGACTCGGCTCTGTGCTGGGGTATCTGCTGGCTGGGATCGCGATTGGCCCGTGGGGGCTGAGGTTGATCTCCGATGTTGATGCTATTTTGCATTTTTCCGAGTTCGGTGTAGTCCTGTTACTGTTCTTGATTGGCCTCGAGCTGAACCCCAAGAAGCTATGGCAGATGCGCAAACCGATCCTCGGACTGGGCGGTAGTCAGGTGGTGGTGACCAGCGCGGTTATTGCAGCAATCGTCATGGCCTGCCGTTCGTTTTTACCCGAGATCAGCTGGCGAGATGCCGTTGTGGTCGGTATGGGCTTGGCGTTGTCTTCTACGGCTATTGCGCTGCGGGTGATTGAAGAGCAGAGTCTTGATGGCAGCGAGACCGGGCAATCCGGCTTTGCTGTGTTGCTGTTCCAAGATATTGCGGTGATCCCGATGCTGGCAGTTTTGCCCGTTCTGGCAGGTGGCGGCGGTGGTAGCTGGCTCGATTTCGCCTGGATGATTGGTGGAATATTAGCGCTGCTGGTCGGCGGACATTTTCTGCTTCGACCGCTGTTTCGTTGGGTCGTACTCAGCGAAGTGAGGGAACTCTTTAATGTCGCAGCCCTGTTACTGGTGATCGGTATTGCGCTCGGAATGCAGTCTCTGGGGCTGTCGATGGCATTGGGCACTTTCTTGGCCGGCGTATTGCTGGCTGAAAGTGAATACCGCCATGAGCTGGAAATTGCCATCGAGCCGTTCAAGGGGCTATTGCTCGGGTTGTTTTTTTTATCTCGGTCGGCATGGCCGTCAATCTCGGATTGTTGCTGGAATACCCGCTACAGATTCTGTTGGCGGTGATCGCTCTGATCTGCGTTAAGGGGCTGTTGCTATATGGCTTGGCTCGTTTGTTTGGGATCCGGGCCAAATCACGAAGCCAGATGGCGGCTATTCTCAGCCAGGGCGGCGAATTTGCCTTTGTCCTGTTTACGGCGGCACTGGGCGAGGGGTTACTTGGCAAGGAGCTATCGGCTTTGCTGTTGGTGGTTGTGAGTATATCGATGATGACCACCCCGCTTATTTTGCTATTGCAAGACCGGTGGTTTGCTCGGACGTTCAAGGCGGAAGAGGAGGCGTTGGAGAGTGATGTTATTGACCGTGAGCCGCGGGTGATTATTACCGGCTTCGGACGTTTTGGTCAGGTTGTCGGGCGGTTGTTGTTTGCCAATAAAATCCGGGTAACGGTACTTGAGCGGGATCCTGGTCAGATCCAGTTTCTGCGTAAGTTTGGCTATAAGGTGTACTATGGTGATGCCACCCAACTCGACTTGCTTCGGGCGGCAGGGGCAGACAAGGCCGAGGCCATTATTATTTGTACCGATGAGCCGATGAGGTGATGGAAGTCGTCACCCTTTGTCAGCAGCATTTTCCTAACCTTAAAGTAATGGCACGGGCAAGAAGCCGGGTTGAGGCCCATCAATTACTCAGCCATGGCGTTGATAACTTTTCTCGGGAAACTTTTGCCGGCGCCCTTGATTTAGGTCGCCAGGCCCTCATATCTCTGGGTATGCACCCGTACAAAGCCAAGCGGGCCGAAGCACATTTCCGTAAACTTGATACAACAGCCCTTCGGGACTTGCTGCCGCAACATTCCGAAGATGTTCATTTGGCTTCTCGGGCCAAAGAGGCTCGAAAAGAGCTAGAAGAAATTTTTGATCGGGAAATGCGTGGTGAACGTGAGCGCCATAATGGTTGGGACTAATCGAGGATGTTATGAATCTATGTCATAACAGCCAGTTGTAAGGAAATGGGTAGAATGGCAAAGAAACGATTTATTGCTGGTGCAGTGTGCCCTGAATGCAATAAGCAAGATACGCTGCGCTGGTGGCAAGAGAATGACGTCGAGATGGTTGAGTGTGTGGAATGTCATCATACAGACCGCCGGGCTCCGCAATCTGTAGCGGAAAGTGAACAGCTATCTCAACAGACCAAACAGCAAGTGATAGGGATCTTTAAACCCGAATAGCGAGCAGATATTGGCATCGAGGTGCCTTTATCCGTTATCATGCGGGGGCAGATTTATATTGAGTACCGTTTCATCGTGATTGTGCTAGGCAGTCAGTCATGATGAAACGGTACTATCTACATATCGGAGTAAACATGAAAGTCGCTAAAGACATCGTAGTAAGCCTAGCTTATCAAGTGAAAACTGAAGAAGGCGTGGTTGTTGATCAGTCAACTGCTGAAGCACCACTAGATTACCTTCACGGTCACAACAATCTGATTGTTGGCCTGGAGAAAGCACTAGACGGTCGCGAAGCGGGTGATAAATTTGAAGTGACTGTTGCTCCTGAAGACGCATACGGTGAGCACGCTGAAGAAATGGTCCAGCGTGTGCCTGCAGATGTATTCCAGGGTGTTGATGAAATCACAGTGGGTATGCGCTTCCTGGCAGATACTGACCAAGGCCCAATCCCTGTTGAAGTAACAGAAGTAGACGGCGACCACGTTGTTGTTGACGGCAACCACATGCTAGCTGGTCAGACTCTGACTTTTAATGCTGAAGTTGTAGCAGTACGTGCAGCAACTGAAGAAGAAATCGCTCACGGCCACATCCACCAGGGTGGCGGTTGTTGTGGCGGCGGTAGCTGCGGCGATGACCACGGTCACGACCACGATCACAAAGAAGAAGGTGGTTGCTGTGGTGGCGAAGAGAAGGGCGGCTGCGGCTGTTCTCACTAAGAAGGACTCTTCTTAAGAACGAATATAAAACGGGAAGCCAAGGCTTCCCGTTTTTTTTATTGAACTATTAATAATGCGGCGGTGGCGTCTCTTCGGATTCATCGGCCATATTGGAGGTCTGCATTCCCTTGACTTTGCCGACCATAAATTTCAGCTGTACCCGCATCTCGTCGATTAAAAACTGTTGTTTGGTCAGAGCCTGATTGAGCTCGTCGATGGTCTGTTCCTGAAAAGCCTGTTTCATTTCCAGCTCGTCAATTTGAGCCTGTAGTTTCTCGGTGTCAGTCATAGGGCGAATTTGTCCGGTGTTAATCTGTGGTCCAAGCCTGGGCAATGCCGGCGGATGTGCCGGATATAACCTGTCCGTCAGGGGTAATGGCGACATCATACACCACTGCTGTAGGTGGTCGAGTATCTTGTTGCGGTGCGGCTTCCCAGCGACCGAGGTTATCACCGGTTGCAGTGTCCCATAATTCTATGCGCCTTGCCGGAGTACCTGTTGCCAGCTGGGTACCATCATCGGAAAAACGGGCACTGGATAAATTCTGCTGGCGCAGGCGAACAGCTAGCTCAGCCTGTTTCTCGCCGTTACTCAGATCCCAGATAAAAACATCGTTACCGCCATCGGCAGTTAAAGCTAGCTTGCCGTCTCGTTGCAGGGCCACGCGGCTGATCCGCGAAGTGTGCTCAAACTGATAGATGATCTGCCCGTTGCGGGTGTCCCACAGGTAGGCGAAATAGTCATTACCGCCGGATAGGGCAAATTGGCCGTTGGCCGAAAGCGCAACGGAATTGACTTTTTCTCGGTGGGCGAGGAACTCTAGCCGCCGTCCGCTGCCCAAGTCGATGTACAGGGCTTTGCCGTTCGATAGCCCCAACAGGATATGCTGGCCGTTGCTGGCGATATCGACATCGCGGATGATCCCGTCCGAGATGGACCAGAGACCATCTGATTGGCCCCAGGCGAGATCCCAGACTGCAAAATTTTGAGCTGTCGCGGTGATGGCGAAACGGTTGTTGTCAGAAATTTTACTGGTGAGAACGGTATTGTGATATGGATCTTGAGAACCAAAATCTGCTAACTTTTTGTTTTGCTGTAAGTCCCATAGCACGATACCTTGTTGCGTCGAGTGCAAAATAGCAAAACGACCGTCTCGGCTAAGACTAAAACTGGTTGCGCCTTCTGGGGCGATGGCCCAGCGTTTGAGCTCAGAGCCCGAAAAAAAACAGCCAGTCAGGATAATCAGTGCCAAAATAATGCTAAAGGCTTGTATTTTTTTTATGCATTAAGGTCTGGTTCCGGTTTGTTTTGCTAAGAGATAGAATGTGGCTAATCGTATTAAGTCACTGATTAAAAATAATGGTTAGGCAGTAACTTAATGCGATTGGTATTAGTATATTGATATAGCGCGCTTTTCACAGCAATGGTGAAAAGCCGATTATAAAAATGAGGCATTCCCTCATCGATTGATGGAGAAATACATGAAACCTGTTCTAAAGATGTCTGTTTTGGCTGCAACAATCCTACTAGCGGTAGGCTGCCAAGATGAAAAAGCGGCTGAAGCAAAACCTGCAGAACCTGCAAAGGTAGAGCAGGTTGCATCTGATGCAGCGGCGCCAGCAGCATTTGCCTCTGAAGATGAAAAAGCAGCATATGCGATTGGTGCTTCACTGGCACAATATCTGTCGGCTAACCTGGACCAGCAGAAAGAGCTAGGTTTGGATCTGGATCGTGAGCAGGTTCTGGCTGGCGTCAGCGATGTGTTTGCTGGCAAGAGTCGCCTGACACCGGAAGAAACTCAGCAGGTCCTTCAGGATTTGGACAAGCGCGTGTCTGATATCGTGACGGAAAAAGCAAAAGCAGAAGCCGATAAGAACATCAAAGCAGGCGAAGAGTACCGTGCTGAGTTCGAAAAAACAAGATGGTGTGGTGAAGACGGATTCCGGCCTACTGTATCAGGTAGAAAACCCAGGCGAAGGTGAAAAACCAGCAGCAACGGATACGGTGAAAGTTCACTACAAAGGTATGCTAACAGACGGAACTGAGTTTGATAGCTCTTATAAGCGTAACCAACCGGCAACCTTCCCATTGAATCAGGTTATTCCTGGCTGGACAGAAGGTGTTCAGCTAATGCCTGTTGGCTCTAAGTTCAAGTTTGTTATCCCGCCTGAGTTGGCATACGGTTCTCAGGCTAATCCAAGCATCCCGGCAAACTCGACCTTGGTGTTTGAAGTTGAATTGCTTGATATCGTCAAAGCAGAACAGCCAGCTGAAGCAGTGACTCAGTAAACAACTGACTGTTAAGGCTTCTGGCCTAAGAAGTGAGTGTTGAGTAGAGAAAACCCGGCAATTGCCGGGTTTTTTTTCTTTATATTGCCAGTTGAACAATCAGATAAAAGTTCAGGCAGCTGTCAATATTCTGATAAACTTGCAAGGAAGATTTGATTTTTTTTGTCCGTTCTATTTATTTTCACGATCTTTGATGACGGTGAAACTAAATAAAATGGTTTTAGCAAGGAAGATATGACAGTGGTATCTACAGATAACTTTGGCTCCGAAGTCATGATCGAGAGTGACTTAATCGAGCCGCGTGCGTTTAGTGAGCATGATTATATCATTTTAAGCTCCTATGAGGCTGTGGTTGATGGATTGGCTGCGCTGATAGGTCCGTTTTGCGAAATCGTGTTGCACTCATTGGCTGATCTGAATACATCAGCTATCAAAATAGCCAACGGAGAAAATACCGGGCGCAAGGTCGGCTCGCCGATCACTGATCTGGCTCTGCGCATGCTGCGTGACATTGAGGGATCGGAACGCAATTTTTCCCGTGCTTACTTCACTCGCGCCAAAGGTGGCGATTTGATGAAGTCAATCACGATTGCTATTCGCAATGGTGAGGGACGCATTATTGGTTTGTTGTGCATTAATATAAACTTGGATGCCCCGTTCTCGCAGATCCTTCAGTCATTCATGCCGACGGATGAAGCGAAGCAAGCGGCTTCGAGTGTTAACTTCGCCAGTGATGTCGACGAGCTTGTTGACCAGACGGTTGAACGCACCATTGAAGAAATCAATGCCGACAAGAACGTGTCGAACAATGCCAAGAATCGCCAGATTGTCATGGAGCTTTATGACAAAGGCATCTTCGACATCAAAGATGCGATCAACCGGGTAGCTGAACGGCTGAATATTTCCAAGCACACAGTGTACCTCTATATTCGCCAGCGTAAGACAGAGGACGGCGAGAAATGAGCTTGAGTTATGTGCTGGTGGTTGATGGTCCGGCATATGGTACTCAGGCTGCCCGTTCGGCATTTCAGTTTGCCGAGGCGCTGATTGAGCAGGGGCACCAATTATTACGGGTGTTCTTCTATCAGGACGGAGTCCATAACGGCTCTGCGCTGTCGGCTCCTGCATCCGATGAATTTGATCTGGTGGCTGGTTGGCAACAGCTGGCACAGGTACACAAAGTGGAGCTGCAGACTTGTGTTGCAGCAGCACTGCGTCGCGGAATCGTCAGCGAGCAAGAAGCACAGCAAAACCAGCTGCCGGGCAACAACCTGGCACCAGGTTTTGAACAGGCGGGGCTCGGCGGCCTTGCCGAAGCTATGTTAACGGCTGATCGCGTTATTCAGTTTTAAGTCTTTATCATTCAAGAGAACCCAATGAAATCGCTAGGCTTTGTATTTCACAGTGCTCCTCATGGCAGCAGCAGCGGCGTGAAGGGTTGGATGCCGTTTTGGCGACATCGGCGTACAGTGAAGATCTAAATGTGTTTTTCATCGGAGACGGTGTTTTTCAGCTGCTAAACAACCAGCAACCAGGGTTGGTGCTGTGTCGTGACTATATTGCTACCTTTAAAATGCTAGCGCTTTACGATATCGAAAATATCTATGTCTGCGAGCAGTCCGCACTCGAACGGTGCATTGATAGTAATGATCTTGTGATTGAGGCTAAATTGCTCAATCAAACCGATATCACCGCCAAACTTCATCAGTGTCAGCGAATTCTAAGTTTCTGAGGCCGTTATGCTCCACACCATCTCAACATCTCCTTTCCAGACCCAAGCCCTACAACGTTGTCTACGTTATATAAGCCCAGGCGATGAAATTCTATTAATTCAGGATGCCGTTTTTGCCGGAATTGAAAAAAAATACTTGGTGCGAGGCAATAAAAATGTCGGGTGTAAAAATTTATTTACTGGGAGCTGATCTTGCAGCGAGGGGGTTGCTGGGTAAAGTCGATTGTGATCTTAATGTTGTTGATTTAAAAGGATTTATTTTGCTTACTGAACAGCATGAAACCCATATGAAATGGGCGTAGAGCTGGCAACTTGGCTATATGATATTCCGCTTTTTCCGACTGTTTAAGAAATGATCATCTGATTGATCGCTGTATATATCTTGACACGTATAAGTGCGATGCCTAAAATTTCGCGTCCTCCTGTTGTTGGGAGGCGGATTTTTTCACATTTACGAAAGTAATTTTCAGGAGCTATTTAATGGCAACTATTAACCAGTTGGTACGCAAGCCACGTGAAAAGCAAGTTGTTAAAAGCAACGTGCCTGCACTAGAAGCGTGTCCACAGAAGCGTGGTGTATGTACTCGCGTATATACTACTACTCCTAAAAAAAACCGAACTCCGCACTACGTAAAGTATGTCGTGTTCGTCTAACTAACGGCTTTGAAGTTACTTCATACATCGGCGGTGAAGGTCACAACCTTCAGGAGCACTCAGTTGTTCTTATCCGTGGTGGTCGTGTTAAAGATTTACCAGGTGTGCGTTACCACACCGTTCGTGGTGCACTTGACTGTGCAGGCGTTAACGACCGTAAGAAAGGTCGTTCTAAGTACGGTGTTAAGCGTCCTAAGTCTTAATGGATTCCGTTAAGTAAGGCCAAACATTTAAATTATTTTAATTTTGAAGAAACTGAAAAGTTTTGGATAACCTGAAGAAGACAACGGAGATACATCCATGCCACGTCGTCGCGTAATCGGTCAGCGTAAGATCCTTCCAGATCCAAAGTTCAAATCAGAACTGCTGGCAAAATTCGTTAACATCCTAATGGTTGACGGTAAAAAAAATCTACTGCTGAAAAAAAATCGTTTACACTGCACTTGATGCAATGGCTGAGCGTTCTGGTGAAGAAAGCCTAGCAGTATTCGAAAAAGCTCTTGAAAATGTACGCCCTGCGGTAGAAGTTAAATCTCGCCGTGTTGGTGGTTCAACTTACCAGGTGCCTGTAGAAGTACGTCCAGTACGTCGTAATGCACTAGCTATGCGTTGGTTAGTTGATGCTGCGCGTAAGCGTGGTGAAAAATCTATGGCTCAGCGTCTAGCAGGCGAAATGCTTGATGCGGCTGACAACAAAGGTTCTGCTGTTAAGAAACGTGAAGACGTTCACCGTATGGCAGACGCGAACAAAGCGTTCGCACATTACCGCTGGTAATAACGACTGGATGCAGCAAGCTTTGCTTGCTGCATCTAAACCATACTCTAAGGTTAACCTTAGTAAGAGGATACAGCCGTGGCTCGTAAAACGCCTATCGAGCGCTACCGTAACATCGGTATTTGTGCTCACGTTGACGCCGGTAAAACAACAACTACCGAGCGTATTCTGTTTTATACAGGCCTATCTCACAAAATTGGTGAGGTTCACGACGGCGCTGCAACCATGGACTGGATGGAGCAGGAGCAGGAACGTGGTATTACTATCACATCTGCTGCTACTACGACATTTTGGCGTGGTATGGATGCTCAGTTTCCAGAGCACCGCATTAACATCATTGACACCCCGGGACACGTTGACTTCACTATCGAAGTAGAACGTTCTCTGCGTGTACTTGATGGTGCAGTTGTAGTTTTCTGTGGTTCTTCGGGTGTTGAGCCTCAGTCTGAGACTGTATGGCGTCAGGCCGATAAATACGAAGTGCCGCGTATGGTTTTCGTCAACAAGATGGACCGAGCTGGTGCTGACTTCCTACGGGTCGTTGATCAGATCAAGAGCCGTCTTGGTGCGAATCCAGTGCCAATCCAGCTTAATATTGGTGCTGAAGAAGAATTTAAAGGTGTCGTTGACCTAATCAAGATGAAGACCATTAATTGGTCGGAAGAAGATCAGGGTACAACGTTCACTTATGAAAACATTCCAGCAGACATGCAAGACCTTGCTGATGAATGGCGCATGAACTTAGTTGAATCAGCTGCTGAGGCATCTGAAGAACTAATGGATAAATACCTTGAAGAAGGTGAACTGTCTGAAGAAGATATCAAGGCAGGTCTCCGTCAGCGTACATTAAACAACGAAATCGTACTTGCGACTTGTGGTTCTGCATTCAAGAACAAAGGTGTTCAGGCAGTACTAGATGCCGTTATCGATTACTTGCCATCTCCGACGGAAGTGAAAGCTATTCGTGGCGAAGATGAGCTAGGTAATAGTGTTGAGCGTCACTCATGCGATGAAGAACCATTTTCAGCGCTAGCATTCAAGATTGCAACCGACCCATTCGTTGGTAACCTGACATTCATGCGCGTTTACTCGGGTATTGTGAACTCTGGTGATTCAGTCTACAACTCTGTTAAAGAGAAGCGTGAACGTTTCGGTCGTATCGTACAGATGCACGCGAACAAACGTGAAGAGGTCAAAGAAATTCGTGCCGGCGATATCGCCGCTGCGATTGGCCTGAAGAACGTAACTACTGGTGATACGCTATGTGATCAAAATCACAAAGTGATTCTTGAGCGCATGGAATTTCCGGAACCAGTAATTCAGATCGCGGTAGAGCCACGTTCTCAAGCTGACCAGGAAAAAAAATGGGTATCGCACTAGGTAAACTAGCTGCTGAAGACCCATCTTTCCGTGTAGAAACCGATAATGAGTCTGGCCAGGTACTAATCTCTGGCATGGGTGAGCTTCACCTAGACATCATCGTTGACCGTATGAAGCGTGAATTCAGCGTGGAATGTAACGTGGGTAAACCTCAGGTTGCGTATCGTGAAACCATCCGTGGTGCCACGGAAGTTGAAGGCAAATTCGTACGTCAATCGGGTGGACGCGGTCAGTATGGCCACGTATGGCTTAAGATCGAGCCGTCGGAGCCTGGTGAAGGCTTCGTCTTCGTTGATGATATTGTGGGTGGTGTCGTACCAAAAGAATATATTGGTGCGGTATCTAAGGGTGTCGAAGAGCAGATGAACAATGGCGTGCTTGCTGGTTACCCAGTAATGGACGTCAAGGCGACTCTGTATGATGCTCTTACCATGATGTTGACTCCAACGAAATGGCGTTTAAGATCGCAGGTTCAATGGCATTCAGGAAAGGTGCGCTAGATGCGAACCCAGTTATTCTTGAGCCAATGATGAAAGTTGAAGTAACCACGCCAGAAGATTGGATGGGTGATGTTGTTGGTGACCTTAACCGTCGCCGCGGCATGATCGAAGGTATGGATGACGGACCTGCAGGTCTGAAAATTATCCGTGCTCAAATACCGCTTTCTGAAATGTTCGGTTACGCAACGGATCTTCGTTCTGCTACTCAAGGTCGAGCTTCTTATTCTATGGAATTCAGTGATTACGCTGAGGTACCTAAGAATGTTGCTGACCGAATTATTGCAGCACGCTCTTAATTTGAATATTGCGTCAGCTGTCGTTGGCGCATAAAATACAAACTTCGGACGCGTCCCCTAACCTAGTAGGGGGCGTATCTTAACTAGGAAGGAACACGATTGTGTCTAAAGAAAAATTTGAACGCGTAAAACCGCACGTTAACGTTGGTACTATCGGCCACGTCGATCACGGTAAAACTACTCTAACTGCAGCTATCTGTACGACTCTTGCTAAAGTTTACGGCGGTGAC
>LLEN01000140.1_pt1 | contig 15446 bp, 18 predicted proteins | sample 595881 | NCBI WGS metagenome assembly LLEN01 (sample SAMN02919314, study PRJNA255460) | bioreactor metagenome | biome: chemostat; feature: culture 2012_10.3; material: sediment; isolation source: day86 10degC chemostat 2012 inoculated with Wadden Sea sediment taken from... | place: Germany: Bremen ...
AGGCTGTGAGCATCAGTGCCGAGGGTGCTATAACAAAAATACATGGCGCTTAGATTGCGGCCATTCATTTACTCAGGAAATGGAAGATAAAATCATCTCAGACTTGAACGATACTCGAATTAAACGTCGGGGATTGTCGTTGTCTGGAGGGGATCCCTTGCATCCGGCCAATCTTGACGCAGTATTTAAGCTTGTCCGGCGTGTGCGATCTGAGTGTACGGGAAAAGATATATGGTTGTGGACAGGATATGTGTTAGACGAACTGAGTGAAGCCCAGCGTGAGGTTGTTGCGTTGGTTGATGCATTAGTTGATGGAAAATTTGTACAAGAACAGCATGATCCGTCTCTGGTTTGGCGGGGAAGTGCTAATCAGGTTATTCACCATTTTCAATCGAATGAGCTTTAGTGTTAATTTTTTTTGTGACCAAATGGATGGGAAATCTGCGAGTTATCCACTGTTTCTGTGTATAACTGTGGGAAAAGAGAGTGTATGAAAATTTTGGAAGTCGCTTTATACATTGGCCTGCTCTAACGCGGATAGGCTGATTGTCGTTATCCCCCTTCCATCATCGGGTGAGTTAGGGTAAATTCCAAACCTGTTTTTTTTGCTGTTGGAGGCGTTATGTCACGCACCATTATCTATACCTACAAGAAACAAGAGAAGCAACTGGTATTCTCTTATGATCAATACCGTTCGATTCATGAAGCTGTAGCTGCAGCTGAAGGTATTGACCTGACGGCGTTTCTGAAAATGGAACAGCAAGTTGAAGCTGTATCTTCAGGCTCTAAGGCTGTTAGGGACTATAGAGACAACCATTTTAAAAAAAACTAGGCTTTGGAAAAATCACCCTGGCCAAGAAAGAACACCGCGGCATCGGCGAGAAGTAGCCTCCCGTATAGCCTACGACGACGATATGTCTGGGTACTGGACTGAACTCAGTTCCCAGACTTTGTCAGCCTCGAACGTCTGCTCCAGCCTAGATAGATGATAATCCCACCAAGACCGGCAAGCAGATGTTTAATGCTATGGCCACTGATCCCTCCTAACAACGCATACAGCTGTTCGTCATTGGATTCTGCCCATTTGGCCAAGATATAGGCTAATAGCGCGTATAAGTAGTATCGACCGTGGCTGAACTGTGACTTGAACAGCCCTATAACAAGAGGCAGATGAATGATAGGAATCAGCTGCACCAATACGTAGGCAGATAAATCACCCCGGCCGTCGATAGTATCACTGACGTACCAGTATATGACTGAGATTACGCTGTATATCACTGCAGGAATGAACAGACGATGGCCGAGGTATGGATGTATATATTCACTAAGAACGATACAGTAAAGGGCAATAAACGTTACAGTGATAGGTATGCGATCCAGCATTAGTCCTAAAGCGTTTGGATTAAGGTGATAGTAGCTTGACCCGAGAAAAGCCATTACCAGCCCACCAAAGAATACAGGGTAAATTTTGCTTATCTTACGCTCTAAGGCATATGAATGATGGGTGCTGAATTGCTTTAACCCCAATACACCTATCAGTAAAAAAAAGGTAGATTGGAAATAACGTTACCGAAGTTGGGAATGCCTAGGCAGGTTCGCTGATCGGCATAATCGTAAAAGTTACGGCTTTGGGTGATAGGAGAAAAATAAAGGGCTAGTGCAGCAAGGGCGATTGCAATGAGGATGAGAAGCCAGATTCGATAAGAGTAGCCGATATTTGTCATGTCTCGCATTCTTCTTTCATGATCTCGATACCTAACCAGAAGCATTCTCGCCAGGCTTGCTTTACATCCGGTGTATAGAGAGGATCACATTGATTGACGGTTTCCAGTAAACATTCAAGCCAAGTGTCGTAATCTAGCGGATTAACACCGACACCGTGAGGGCCATGGCGTTTTCCGAAGAACCTAATGGATTCCCGTGTGGAGTCTGATACCGGTGCTAGCAAAATGATCACTATCGACGCCTTGAGCATTGTAATTTGCTTTTGCATATCGACATTGGCAAACATCAGGCGGAATTTATCATCTTTCATACAAAAGAGGTCGTAGAAGATTTCAAAGAAACGAGGGTGCTGGTTACACCTAGCATAGCTGTCATTAAATATTTCGTGGGCATCCATCGCTAATATCTACTCCTTTGATATCGATAAACTTTAAGGAAATATGACCTTTTATAATACGAGTATGAATCTAAATATAGTACAAGCAACTAGTACGCATGAAGTGTGAGAGTTGCTTCAATTGTGCGAGAGTCTATAGCTCATTATATTTTTTTTGCATTACCAAAACATTTATCAATCGGATACTTTTTCTCATTCTTGGATAGTTTCTTTTGGCATGCAGTCATAATGTCTACATCACACTTGTCCGCCAGCCGAAGTAAATACATTAGCACGTCAGCGATTTCTTCCTCGAGGTGAGCCTTTTTAGCCGTAGGAAGATGTTCACTTTGTTCCGGGGTTAACCACTGGAAAATTTCAGTGAGCTCACCTACTTCACCGCTTAATGCCATTGCTAGATTCTTGGGGGAATGGAATTGATCCCAGTCACGTTCTGCGGCGAATTTTGTCAGTTGTTGCTGCAGCTGTTTAATTTCTGAAGTCATACCATTCTCTTTTGCAACATTGATGGAAGTGCTTAACCTTAGCATTTTACACATATGATATTGCTAAGGTTAAAGCGGGTATAGCCGATTATATGCCGGTATTCTCAGCATGGACAAACTTCTTCCGATATACACCTTGCAAAGCTTCCAGCGTGCAGAGGAGTAAACCCAGCCAGATCAAGCTAAAGCTGATGGCCTTAACTTCATCAAAAACCTCTCCGAAAAGGAATACGGCAAGCAAGAACTGCAGTGTTGGTTCAATGTACTGCATCAACCAACCATGGTTAGGCTAGTACGGCTGATAGCCAAAGCAAAGAAAATTAACGGTGCAAGCGTGACAGGCGCCGAGCCGACATATAGTAGAAATGTAGATAGATCGGACGACAACGCCACGCTTTGCCCCGAAATCCCCTGTGCAACCAAGAAAGCCAATGCTAGCGGAGCAAGGATCGCAGCCTCCAGAGTGACGGATGTCAGCGCATCATAGCGGATATATTTCTTACATAAGCCATATAATGCAAAAAAAACTGCCCATGATTAGTGAAATCCATGGTAGCTCACCATAGTGCCAAACCTGATAGCCAATACCGGCAATAGCCAGAATAACGGCCGCTGACTGAGCATGTGACAGCCGTTCTTTGAGAAAGATGACACCAAGCGCGATGGCAAACAAGGGATTGATGAAGAAACCAAGGCTGGCAGCGAGTACTTGATCATGAGTGATTGCCCAAGTGAACGCGTACCAGGAGATACACATAATCGTTGCCGCAATAGATGTTGCTACCAGTGAGCGCTTGTCCGCCCAAATGTTTTGTCTTGACGGGAAGGGGCGCCTAAGAATCCCAATCGTAAGCAGCATGACAGGTACCGAGAATATGATTCTAAACGCAAGTAGCTCATTAATATCAGCCTGCGGAAGAAACTGGTAATACAGTGGCAAGATGCCCCAGAGCACAAATGAAAAAGCGGCCAACGCATTTCCGGTACGGTGAGATTGCATACAGGCGTTCCAATAGTATAAATAAAAGATAAAAGGGGATGTAGGCGGCTATTTTGTCACTTTAAGTGAGTGGGATAAAGTGATTTATATGACAAATAACTAAGGGGAATATTAAATCTATAAAGTATCAATAGTGGTGAAGTTTATTTTTTTTCATCGCGATAATTGTGTGTACGAGCCAAGAGCGTCTTTCTCCGGTCAACTGTGCGGAATATTCATGTTTCTCTTTCCAAGAGACGGCATAAAAGGAAGCAAATAATTGCTCCAGCTCGCTTTTAGTGTGAGTTAGAACGGGAAGTTCTTCATCAGTATTGCTCTCGTCTATGCCAAGGAAATGGCCGCAAAATATCCCACCGCTGTATAAACTTTCCTGAATGTGTGGCCACAGCTGGTAAAACTCCTTACGGGAGCAGAAAAACAAACAGGCACTTGCATTGATCAGGTGGGCGCGAGGAAAGACATAGTCTGAGAAACTGCTAAGTTGAACATCTAGGCTGGGAGCCGATGCTGCAAGAGGGTGCTCAGAAAGTGTTTCAAGACTCTTTATGTTAATATCAAAAGCAAAGACTCTATAATCTTGTTCGAGCAGGTACAGGGTATCTCGGCCCGTACCACAGCCACAGTCAACGGCAATACGATCCTTGGAGGTATTGCCTAAAAATTGGTGGGCTTCTATGAGGTGTGCGCGCGGTGGTAACAGCTTTTGGTTACTTAGGTAATCCAGCCAATCGACAGTTGCCATTCATGTACCCTCTTCGATCATGGATCGCGCTGACTCATACAGTATAACAGTGTCATAATCACTCAGTTATTAGAATATAGATGACTGGATATGATCTAGCTGCCTGTATTTACAGTGTCGACAAGATTTTAATCACGCCAGAGTGCAGAAGTTTGGTATTATTAACGGGCATCAGGTGCTTAACAATGTGTTGGGACAACCTACTGTTGTGATTGTAAGCCAGCAGGCCAATGATAAGAGAGAATAGAATGACGAAGCTAACCGCAGATATTCAAGCGAACTGTGATCTGTTTGTTACCGAAACAAAAGAGACCCAAGTGATTTGGGGGTTATGTAACGAAGAGGGTGATTGGCTATCTGTTGCATCTAGTGAGTTTGAAAACTCTGAAGTAATGCCTTTCTGGTCAAGCGAAGAGAGTGCAAAACTTCACTGTGCCGACGAGTGGGAAGAGTTTACCGCAACGATGATCCCGTTGGATGTGTTTGTGGAAGACTGGATGATCACCTTGGCAGAAGACGGTGTGCTAGTCGGACTGAACTGGAATGAGCAACTGGAAGGTTCTGAGCATGAGCCTGCGGATGTAGCCAAACTATACCTGTAACCAGATCTGCAAGCCATACCTGTATATCAGGCATGTAATGTACTCATGATGTAGTACCAGGCTACGTTGTAGCGAATAGATAAGCCGTATCTTATTGATACGGCTTTGTTGTATCTGTGCCGATGAAATTCAGTCAAACATTTGAATTTTTATTGATAAAAATATCAGCTATATTTACAGAGAGTCATCAAACATGAGGGTGTTGTTATGGTGCTTTCTGAATGTCGCCAAATGATGGCAGAGCATACGCTAGTTGAAGCTCGAATAGTGCACGATTTTTTTTAAGTGCTGGCTGGAGTATTAATTTTAAAGACTCAAAGGGGAATGATTATCCTATCACTGATACTTTCGGCGTTCCGTGTAGCTATGATTCGTTAAAGCAAGCTGAAGATGTCGTACATCAGGTCGGAGATTGCCCCGTCTCGATAGATAGTCTGTTCCGGTTTGCAGAGCGCTAACGGCTGAAACTGATTGTGGCTGCAAAGGATGAGGATGGAAAAATATACGTTGCATAGAAAAGTACGATCGTGCTAAAACTAGCAAATCGTCAGAGACAGAGAAGACAAATGAGTAAAGGCCGTATAACTCGAGATCATATTTTGCAGACAGCCTTTAACCTTGCCAGTAAAGATGGATTGGACAGCTTGACTATCGGTCAGTTGGCAAAGGCGTCGGGAATGTCGAAAAGCGGCCTGTTTTCTCATTTTAACTCGAGAGAGAATTTGCAGATTGCAGTATTGGAATATACTGGTGAGTACTTTGCACATCGCGTTATTCAGCCAGCGAGAATTGCAGAGCCGGAAAGCATTGAAAAGAAGTTGAGGCTATTGCTGCAAAACTGGTTGGATTGGAATCAATCTTTTCAGGGCAGCTGTATGTTTCTGGATGCCTGGAAGGATAACAGTGAAACGGATAACCCTGTTCAGTTGGCATTGCTGGCTATCACGCGTCGCTGGTTGGAGTATTTATGCCGTCAGGTGGAAAAAGCAAAGCAGAACGGTGAGCTGAAACCTGAACTGGATACTTGGCAATTTGTATATCGCTTATATGGCGTGTACCTGAGCAGTCACTTATTTCGATCATTATCACTGGAAACAGATGAACACCAGCGGTTCTGGTTGGGTATCGAAGAGCTAATGAACGAGTGGCGAGTTCAATAACAATCGTACTTCAATACGAATACTTCATTTATGTTTAGATTAAAAAAAAGCACGATCGTACTTTTTGGAGGCTCAATGAGCAGCAAGATATATTTTAAGCAGGGTAAAGGTTTTGATCTTCGCCGAGGCATGATAAACCTGACAACACGCCTGCATCACACTGTTGCCCCCCGTCATGCTAGAAAGGTGGCGAAGAATTTGCTGTTGACCCCTGTTCGAGGTAAGCGCCGTATTAGTGAGCCAGTAGGATTGATCCGGCGTCAAATTGAAACAACGGAAGGCAAAATCATGACTTATCAGTTGGGTGAGGGGCCGACGTGGATTTTAGGTCATGGCTGGTCAGGCTCATCCAGCCAGTTTTACTCATTGATGGAATATATTGTCGCTGCGGGTTATACCGCCTTGGCGTTTGATAATCCGGCACATGGTGAGAGCGAAGGTCGGTATGGACACCTGCCTGGTTTTGTCAAAGCGTTTGATGAAGTATTAGATCAGCAAGCCAGTATTGCCGGTGTTATTGCTCATAGCATGGGTGGGGCAATGGTGCTGGAGAGTAGACACTCGCAATTGGAAGGCAAACCCATTTTATTGGTGGCGCCAGTGCTTAATTATACTGAAAATTTAGTCAGCACAGTGAAGCGTTCGGGCTACTCCATGAAGCTATTTAATGAAGTCGTCGGCGAAATTGCAGAAACGTATCAATATTCTTTAGAGTCGATAGATCCGTTAGAGCGACTGAAAACACATCTTGGAGCAACGATAATTGTGCATGACAAGGCTGACCGTTTTGCTTCATTTAAGCATTCAGAAGCAGCTGGCACCTTTGATCATGTGCAGCTGCTAGCAACAGAAGGACTCGGACACGGGCGGATCCTAAATAGTGATCCACTGCGTCAGGCATTTGACTCGCTGGTTAGTCAATAACTACTCTGCAATAAAAAAAAGAGCATCAATGATGCTCTTTCTTGTCTTGCCATTCAGGGGGTTAATTGGAGTTAACCTGTATCTGCTCTCTAGCAAGCTCCAAGCGCACCACTTCAGCATCAAGCTCGGCAATCTTGTCTTCCATTAACTTATGGCAGTAGTCAGCCAGCTTGCGGGCGTCTTGCATTTCGTACTGACTAATATCAATGGGCTCCAGCATTTCACTGATGACGATGCCGTTATCACGTCGATTGAGTGAAATTTTGTTGTGGGTTGTACTGACGCACATAGGAATAACCGGCACACCTGCTTCGATGGCCATTCGAAAAGCACCTGTTTTGAAGGGGAGCAGTCCGCGCCCTTTGCTGCGCGTGCCTTCAGGATACATCCAAACAGATAGGTTACGTTGGTTTATGGCCTCGGCTACCTGATTAATAGTACTTCGAGCTTTAGATTTATTCTCTCTATCTATCAGTATATTACCGGTAATCCAGTATAACTGGCCGAAGAAAGGGACCCACAGTAGGCTTTTTTTTGCCAATAGTAACAGTTCGCGGCTCAAGCATACCGGGATCGGTGACGAAGTCGAATATACTTTGGTGGTTGGAGATATAGACGCTGTTTCCAACGTTAGCGACGTTTTCTTTGCCTCGTTGAATCAGCTCTACGCCAGCCAGCTTTTGTAACTGATTGAACCAGCGGCAGAAAAAAAATATACATGTTTGGGGTTGCGAGGGCTCAATAGACAGTAGACCAAGGCAAAAAGCGAGGTAAATATTATGAACATCGCCGCTAACAACAGGCGGATAAGAGAAAGCACAATCACTCCTTTGAATTATTAGTACTCAGTCTGACGTCATTGGCATATTTAACAGAAGAGGCCAGAGGAGCTTTAGAAACAGGTTTATTAAAAAAATACAGCAAATTAGCCTAAAGATAAATAAACTCAACAGGCTGCGAGAGCATTAGATGCACCGAGATCATAATGTAAACAGCAGTGCTGGTTAAGAAATACTCAGTTTGAGCCCAATAAAGCAGGCATTGTTATGTAAACATACAATGCAGATGTGAAGTCAATCGCAGGTGGTTACACCGATTAATAAAATACTGGAAAGTCGTTATAATTCAAGAGATAAAGAGCTTGGTTTTGACGCGGCGTGATCGATCCTGTCTGAAAATAATCGGTCTGTTGTGCAAAATTTCTTCTGTTGTGTGGAGTTTTGGAGGCGAGCGTCGAGCTACGCCTCTTTTTTTTGTCTAAAATTACGACTCAAGTATTTTTACCATGTTGTAGCGCTCGAATGGGATGTTGTTTCTTAGTGAGATTTCTTTTTCTATTAGCTCAAACCCTAATTGTTCAAATAAGCTTTTTGATACTTTGCTAGCAGTCACGCTGAGGCTAGCTTGTTCTTTTGCCAAGGCTATCGCCTCAAACGCCGTGTAGAGTTGTTTTCCCAGCCCTTGGCGAGAGTATTCCGGCAAAACATACAGCAACGTCAGATGGTTGGCAGGGTGAAGCTGACCAAACGCGATAGGTTGGTTTTTCTCATCAACGGCAACCAGGGTGTGACCTTGGCACATGAGAGCTTCAAATTCATCAAAGTGCGAGTGAGGATAATCAGCCCAGGTTGAAACCTGCTCAGGTGAGTAATATTGCTGCCCGAGTTCGGATGCTGCATGGTGATAGATTTCGGCAACGGCATGGATATCATCACTGATAAATGCCCGGAGTGGATATATATTCATTAAGCTATATCTTCCCTGTTTTGGCTGGTGGTCAAGTTGGTGGTTTTTATAACAATTAATGTCAGGATTCGATAGCACCTCTGTTCAAAACTGTGGAATGGTATAACCTATAGTGAAACTAATAAAAACTGATTACAGCGGAAAGTTGGCGGTAATTTCGCTTGCACGTTCCGTAGATTCAGTAGGAAAAATAGAACATTTGCGCTGTGAATATTTATTCTTATTTTTTTTGATTGTATGTTTATCGGTGGCAGCCCTTTCCGGCTGCTCGTCGAACCCTATTGTTAATGAGGCTGCATCTAAGTCTGATCGTGTTGAGTCAGCAGATAACTATCAGCAAAGGAATCTGTTAAACAATCAGTCAAACCCGGCAGCAATAATACAGCCAGTTCCTTCGCCCTCATTTAGTATGGTGTATAAATCCTGGAAGGGGACACCTTACCGTCTGGGCGGAAAGAGTAAGCGAGGTATAGATTGTTCGGCGTTTGTGCAGGTAGGTTATTCTGATGTGTTTAATCGGCTTCTGCCGAGAACGACTGGTGAGCAAGCGAGGATGGGGCGCTGGATCCCTCGGGCCGAAGCAAAAGAAGGTGACTTGGTTTTCTTTAAAACGGGACGTAGCCTGAGGCATGTCGGATCTATCTCGGTAACTCAGAGTTTCTTCATGCCTCAACGTCTCGGGGAGTCATGATTTCGCGTTTGGACAACCCATATTGGCGACAGGCATTTTGGCAGATGCGAAGAGTACAAACCTATTAACAGATGTTTTTCCGCCTTTACACGCTAAATTAAGTTCGCAATCTCGCAAAAATGGCCAACGCCTCCCATACTTTTGCTGTAGGAATAATTTCCTGGAGGTGAACATGGCCATGGCACTTAAAGTAGGGCAATTCCTCAACAGTCATAATGTGGATTTCAGCCTTACCCAACACCGTCATACCGACACATCTTTCAGTTCTGCTATCTCTGCGCATGTACCAACTTCGCAGGTGGCGAAAGCGTAATGCTCAAAGATCAGAATGGTGAATACCTGATGGCTGTTGTTCCATCAAACCGGCGAGTGATGATCGATAAGATTGGCCGTATGATGGGCAAACAGTATTTCTTGATCGGTGAGCACGAACTGCCACAGATTTTTCAGGATTGCGATCCTGGGGCAGTTCCTTCGCTAGGGCAAGCTTATAAGGTTAGTATGTTGGTAGACGATCTTTTGCTTGAACAAGATGAACTCTATATAGAATCAGGGGATCATGAGAGCTTGATCCATTTGGACAACAAGCAGTTCCATAAAGTGATGCACGATATTCCACATCAAAATATTAGTGGTTATCGCATGATGTTTTCTCAGGAGCAGGAAAGTAGAAGAGGCTGGGACTGGGAATAAAGTTTTAGCTGGCTGAAGAGAATACGCTATGTGTAGTTATTAGGAAAACACCCGCAAGATGGGATAATCTCGCGGGTGTTTGTTTATAGCTGCATTGTAACCTTATGAATTAAAAAGCATTCTTAACCACAACCCTGGTGGAGTAGTGATACCCGTCGTGGCGGAGACGATTTTGCCATCTTTGATGATCACGATACTCGGGGTCGCCGTAATACCCCATTCACGGCCCAATGTCCCATTGCTGTCATTGATCACCTTGAACGAATAATCTTGGTTCTCCATGAATGCGTTGAGCCTTCTATTTTCACCGGATGTGATAGCAACTGAGATGACCTCGAAGTCACTGCTCATCCAGTCAACTGTCGGGGTGACAAACTTACAGGCTGGGCACCATGTCGCCCAAAAATAGATCATAACCGGCTTGTCACGGCTTAATGTAACCAAGTCGATGCTCTCGCCTTGAACTGTCTGGGCGACAAGCGGGGGAATACTTCCGTCGGGCATATCCTGGCTGCGCCAATAGTCCATCATCGTGCTAAAGACGATAAACACAATGATGACCATTACGCCTTCTTTGAGCCAATACTTGGCTCTTCTAATTTTCTTGGCTGGCTTTTGTTGATCTTGTGCCGATTGCTCTCCCATCATTTACTCCTGTCCGCCAGCAGTCTTTATCGCCTGTATGACTTCACTGCTGTTTAAGATAACAGGCAGCGGGATCCCCTGCGGCGCGCTCGGTCCGTAGACGATATTAAACGGAACACCAAAGCGCCCGTTTGATTGAAGGTAACCTGTCACATACGCAGACGGCTTGGTCCAGTCACCGCGCATTAACACAATATTTTCTTTACCAAGCTTGGAATAGACGGGATCTTGTAACAGTACACTTATTTTGTTGGCCTTACAGGTGATGCACCAGTCGGCAGTCACATCGACAAATACGGTTTTCCCCTGACTGACGGCTTGGGTGATCTGCTTGGTATCTAACGGTTGCCAGTTGTGATCTGCAGGTAAAGGTGTTGCCCATTGATCGGCAGTGACACTGCCAAGGATCAAGCTGCCTGCGGTACCAAACATTAGGAAGCGAGAGTCAAAATAACAGGTTTACGGCCTTTGACTTTGCCTAACCGCCATAGCAGGGCAATAGCGAGGACACAGCCGATAATAGATACCAGCAAGATGCTAAAGAAGTTAGCCATCAGAGTGAGTAGCCATAGGCTTGTCGCTAGCATCATGAAGCCGAATAGGGTTTTAAGCTTGTTCATCCATAGGCCGGGTTTTGGCATGAGTTTGGCTAGTGACGGGAAGGCGGCAATGATCAGCCAAGGGGCTGCCATACCGAGAGCCAAGGCGGTAAAGATTGTTATAAGAGTTACAAAGTCGGCTCCTAAAGCAAATGCGACGGCAGTGCCGAGGAAAGGAGCGCTACAGGGTGTTGCCAGCAAGGTTGCAAACATCCCTTGGACAAAGTGGCCAAGGTAGGAACCGTCACCGCGGGTGGCAAGCCAGGTATTGGTATTGCTAGATAGGCGAATCTCGAACAGGCCGAACATGTTGGCAGCAAACAAACCTGTGATCAGTACCATAGCACCGATGAAGTAGGGGCTTTGGAATTGCACTCCCCAGCCAATGCTTGGCCTGAAAGCTTTAGTGTGATTAAGAAACCAGCCAGTAGCCAGAAAGAGAAAACAATACCTGCCGCCGATGCAAGAAACTGGGTACGGATCTGTCGCTGTTCTAATTTTTCGGCAGCAATTACGCTGCTTAGCTTTATCCCGAGTACTGGTAATACACAAGGCATGATATTGAGGATTAGTCCGCCTAGTAGTGCAATGGCAATAACTTCGAGCAGGTTTGAATCGCTACCTACAGGTATTGGTAAATCAGTCACAACGCCGGGTAGCTCTACTGCGATGTCGTTATCACTGATGGTGGCGTTAAGAGTCTGGTTAACTAAGTCGGGGGAACCAAACCAGCTGCTGACTTTCATCTGTGCAATGAATTGGTTGCCTTCAAGGCGGATTGTCGGCGTACGAAAAGATGAATCTTGGGCTTGCTGTGAGGTGCCGTCGATGAATACATCGGGTTGCTTCCAACCTTGTGGGTTGGTGGCGATGACTGAAAGGGTTCGGCTACGTTCATCCCAAGATATTTGATCCAGTGTAATGGCTTTCGATGGCTTTGGAACATGGCTCATACCCTGGTTATACAGATGCATGGCTTCCTGTGAAGTGCTCAAATCTGATGGAGTAAAATCCAGGGAGATTTCGTAATCTGTTAGTACGCAGATGCTGGTACATGATGACATGGTGAGCTTGCCTGAGAGAAAAACAGGTTTGCTCATGTCTTCAACGTGGAGTGTCATCGGAAATATAATGTGCTCTTTGTATCCGAGCGTTTCAACGCCGAGAAACTCGTAACGTTTGGGCATCGGCCAATGCAAGTCAACGCCCTCGAGATTGTTTGACAGGCTCCAGTCAATGCTGGGTGCCACACCTCCCTCGCCGGGCTGCGCCAGTAGGTTTTCCAGCCGGTATCAAGCTTGACCTCAAGCAATGCTTCGACAGTATTTGCCTGCGGATTGTTTTGCCCAGTTAGCATGTATCTGATTTCTACCGGTGGATGCTGTGGGTTAGAGACCCAGCCGGTACTGTACTCGGTTGCTTGTGCCGAAAGCGGTACAAATGATGCTGCTAGCGTGGCAAGCAGAGCCAAGCAAGTGAGTAGTGCGGAAAGTTGTTTTTTTTCAATGTGTGTACTCCAAATAAACATAAAACAAATCAGTGCCGTAGAAACCGGCGAGAAGACTGAATGTTTTATTCTCGGAATACACATAGTGTCAGGTGGCGCCGCCGGGTCGGCGGTATGGGTTCCGTTAGCACCGGTACTCGGAACGGACTCCCGATAAACAAGGCGATTAGCAGAAAAAGGATGCTAAAGCTGATCAGGGTATGATCCAAAGACTGCTGGTGCTGCTGTAGCAAGTGGTCTGTTAAGTCGCATTTTTTTTCTACGGCAGCTGCAGGTGCTGCCACATCATCAGGTGATTCAATACTCGTCTGAGTCTTTGTCTGGGCATATAGCGGGCACGAGGAAATGAGACCGGTATTTTGGCCTGAGCAGACAAAAACAACCAGCAACACCAACCATAATGACCACTTAGCACTTTGGTGACGATTCACCTTGCGACTCATATTGCTCCCCCAACTGACCCCCAATACCACAGTGAAAACTATGACTGCCTAAGTCAGTTATAGTTTCAGTTCAGGCACATTTTCTTTGTTTTACGAGCTAACTTCAAGTTGGAGGCGGTTTAGGGGAAGAGGGTACGCAACGACAGCGGTGAAACTACCGTTACGTACGGGGTGTGCAGGTACTTACTTAATGCTGTTGAGCATAAAGTTGATGATTGGATCGCCGTCATCAATCTGTGTTAGGGGCTTGGGAAGATAGTCGGGTTTCCGTAATATTTCCCGTGTGATCAGCTCGTCCAGCAGTGGCTTGAACTCAAACCCTGTCTTGCCGACAAACAGCGATTTCAGATCGCTTTCTCGATAATATATCAAGCATCTCTCAGCCTTTAAGGTAGAGATAGTCTTTGGTAAAACCACCGCCTCGGTAGGCTCGGGCCGTGATGGTGAATGCATCATTTTTATCTAGGCGATGCTCTGTTACCAAATGGTTGAAAGTTTCACTAAAGCTGTCACCTCGCACCATTTTATCCACAGTAATTACCCGAAGTGCGAGAGTTTTCAGCCTCTGTAACGGGAAGTTGCCTGACAGGTACTCGCACAAAATAGCCAACCCCTCCTGGGTGTGGGTATTACCCGGCAACCCGAGTTTAAGTACCTTGAGCGGTTGCCTATCAGCATTAATGCTGGTGACCATATGGACACCGAGCTCATGGTGGATCAGTGCGTTCAGATCCGCAGGCGAGAACTGGCAGCCCATATTGACCTTGATGTTACGTCCGCTAACCATTGCCCGCGCAATTAACTGCTTGGAACCGACAATCTTGCAGGAAATAGCGTACTCTTCAGCCGCTGCCTTGAAAGCATTGATTGCCTCGGCCGCACTGATGCTGGCCGGTTCTGCTACCTGATACTCCTTGGCGTGGAGAATAAAGTTTGCATTGGCGATATCCTGCTGATCTGGCTGGCCGTAATATCTCAACGAGTTATAGAGAAACTCGTCTTGGCCAATACTGCTCAGCAAGTCAATTCGTATTGCCAGTTGGTCAATAACCCGGCGGTACATCTTTTGAATGTCGGCATCGCGGACGTCGTCAACCGGTAGACGATAGAGCTGCTCCCTGAACTTATACGGGTCAATATCCAGCTGCCGATAGGTAAATCTTGGCTGGTAGTCATGCGGTTTATGGAGGAACCGACGCTTTTCCTGTTTAAGGTTGGTCGGGTTAATATAACTCAGCGTATTGATACCCCGGGCCAAAGAATACAGTTGGCGGTCAAGCTTGATCACCTCGCGTGGCAGTTTAGACGCAAGTATATGGCTTCCTGTGAGACGTTTCACCTTGGTGCGGCGCAGAATCGTTGCTGCCGCATGTTCAGTGAGCACCGTCTTCATGGCCTCTTTTAGTTTCTCGATAACCAAGGGGAAGGCCTCACCCCCGACCTCGTTCATGAAGATTTTCTTTACTTCGATCGGCAAGATCAACGTATTGGCGAAATTCTCCTTGATGAAGGTGGCCTGATAGCCTTGCCCCCTGAAAACCGAATTGACACCGGTATCAACCTGAATGTTAGGTAGCTCGATATTGCCCAGCGGGCCTAACAACTGATCAACTTCCTTGCTCCACTTGCGCGTATTGATCTGGCCAGTTCCGAGGTTGAAAACCGGTGTTTCATGCTCTATACGCTGGTAGTTATATGAATGGATATCATATAGCAGGCACAGGCCAAACTGGCTTTCAAGTGTATCGACCAAGCATCCTAAAATACGATAGTACTGCTCGTGCTTGCTGATAGATGTTGCACGCTCGGCAGCTGTTAATGTTTCGGACCAGACTTGTTTTCCCCACGCCGTCTCATAAACACAGCTGTCTACAGGACGATTCAGGTCGTACTCGTACCGGGAATCTTCGCCCTGAAGAACAACAGGCAGGGACGAAATAAAATCCCCGGTGTAAGGGTCTTCTTCGTAGTACCGCTCCATCTCGCTCAGGTTGCACTTGGTACAAGATCACCGCGAAGGCGGTGACCGTGATGAATGGCTGTGGCGATATAGCTGATACTCACTGATACGGATAATCAGGCTGCCA
>LLEN01000141.1_pt1 | contig 15435 bp, 19 predicted proteins | sample 595881 | NCBI WGS metagenome assembly LLEN01 (sample SAMN02919314, study PRJNA255460) | bioreactor metagenome | biome: chemostat; feature: culture 2012_10.3; material: sediment; isolation source: day86 10degC chemostat 2012 inoculated with Wadden Sea sediment taken from... | place: Germany: Bremen ...
GTCTGCATTGCTGCTTTGGTGGGGTGTCAACTTGGTGATGGACGGTCTGCTGAGCCCGGGAGAGTTGGTTGCGTTCAATATGCTGTCTGGTCATGTTACTCAGCCGATCCTGAGATTGGCACAAGTCTGGCAAGATTTTCAACACACCCTTATCTCGCTCCGCCGGATTGGCGACATTCTTGACGAAGAAGATGAAGACGGCAGCGGCGGACTAGCCTCTGTGCCCAAGCTGCGCGGTGGAGTAATTTTTCGCGGTGTGCGCTTTCGTTACAGCGAAGATAGCCAGGAAGTTCTGCGCAACTTGAATGTAGAGATAAAGCCCGGTGAGTTTGTAGGAATCACGGGGCCTTCGGGATCGGGAAAATCGACTCTGACCCGTTTGCTGCAGCGTTTGTATGTTCCCCAGCATGGTCAGGTCTTGGTGGATGGTATTGATTTGGCCATTGCCGATCCGGTGGCGTTGCGCCGCAATATGAGTGTAGTGCTACAGGAGAGCCTGCTGTTCTCGGGCACAGTTGCCGAGAACATCCGCCTGTGCTGCCCGCAGGCTACCGATGCCGAGGTGGCCGAAGCTGCAGCCCTGTCAGGGGCTGATGAGTTTATTCGCGAATTGCCGCAGGGCTATGAGAGCCAGGTGGGCGAAAAAGGTGGCCGTTTGTCAGGCGGACAGCGCCAGCGTATTGCCCTTGCCCGAGCGTTATTGACTGATCCCGGTATTTTACTGCTGGACGAGGCCACTAGTGCATTGGACTACGAATCGGAAGCGGCGGTGATGGCAAATATGGAGGCGATCACCCAAGCCGCACTGTGATCAGTATTGCCCATCGACTTAATACCCTCCGTCATGCCGATCGCATTCTGGTGATCGACGGCGGGCAGATCATTGAGCAGGGTACCCATGATTGGCTATTGGAGCAAGATGGTACCTACGCCCGGCTCTGGAAGTTGCAGGTAGCTTCATAGCTGCCCTATCAGCCGTGGGTGCTTTTGCTCGCATCCATTTTTGTCTACCGAATGTTCTCATCACAGAGTCTATCTGCGATGAGTCACGTCCTTGTCTTGATATTCCGGATGAGGGATCACCTACCTTAGGTTGATGAACAGGAAGCAACCGAGGTGCAAACTTAAAAAAAATAGAGGATTGAAAACGATGGAGCAAGTTACTTCATTCGGCAATGCAATCAACAATACTGGCGACAGTATCAATACTGCTATGCAGGCCAACTTTATGGAGGGTTTTTCTGAGTACCTGACAACGGCGATTCGGGGGATGGTATCTGGTCAAGGCGATAGCTCATCACTGAGTCCAGCGGATATGGCTGATGTGGTCGCTGAGGCTGCTCGCAAGTCAGGCGCGGATCCTGAGGTTGTCAACCAGCTTAAGAGCTTAGCCACGGATCCTGAGATCTTGGCGGCGCTGAAGATCTTTGATCAGGGGCTGGAGGGTAACGCTGATATGGCGGATGTCGGTGCATCTGGCGAATTACTCCCGGATTTTGAGGCGGCGATGCCGAACCCTAATCCCGGCCCGACTATTGACCCCGGCCTGAACGGCAACGTTAAGACTCTCAACCAATACAGTGACTATATCTCCGGAGCAGGATCGACCTTTGGAGGCACTATGGTCGGGTTGCCCTCAGATTTGAACGATGGTGCCTCCATTGTGTTGAACGGTATGTTGCTTAAGCACGACAATCTGGTCAATGAACTGGATGGCCACCTGAAGAAGTATCCTACTTCGGTAACGGCCCATAATTTATTAAAAAAAATGCCGTCAACGAAAGCACCGACCTAAATAGCAGCCGCCTCTCAGCCCGAGGTGTACTGAACAATATCGGTACAGGAACCTCGGTTGCCGGTTCACTGTTCAGTGTGGTGCACGGAGGGGTTAATATCGCCGCCGGGGCTGATATGGGTAAGGATTTGCGTATCGCGGGCGGAACCATCGGTATGGCAAAGGGACTCTATTCCCTTACTAATGTTGTAGCCACTCAGGTCGCCAAGCGAGCAGGGGGAGGGACCGCAAAAAAAATGTGGCGACTTTCCTGAGTAAAACCATGGTAGCTAAGGAAGTGGCCGACGTTGGGCTGGATGCGGCTTCCGGCCTGACTAAGGCTGGTGTCGGTTTTGCCATTGGTGTAGGCAGTGCGTTGGCGATCGGTATGGGTGCTGTCAGCATTGCCAAGAATGCAATGGTTGCCGATGAGGCGCGCCGTGGTGGTAACCACGGCCGGGCAGCCATGTATGGTGTGATGGCGGCACTTGATGGTGTTGGCATGGTACTGGATGTCGTTAGTCTGGTGTGTGACTTTATTCCCGTGATCGGGAATTTGGCCTCCTTGGTGTTGGACGTGGTTAACTTTGGTTTAAGCCTGATTAATACCGTGTTGGGTTTCTTTGCGGATATGGTCGATACCCGTACGCCAGAACAGAAATTGCAAGCGGACTTCGATAGCTATCTGGACTCTGATGCATTTAAGGAGTTTATGACCAAGCAAGGTGACTTCTACAAGGAAAAAGGCTACGACATCTTTAAGTATATGGTGGATGCAGAAGCCGCCGGTCTTGGAGAGGACGGAGTTGAAGGTCCAGTATCTGGAAGGAGGAGACCCGGGCGCTCACGGATCAGGCAAAGAAGAACCTAGAAGATCAACAGTTGAGAATTGCTTTGCTCGATGGCTCGAGTATTGGACGTACTTTGAATGGTCGGGAGAACGATGATTATCTGGATGGACGAAGTGGCGATGACATCATCAATGGGCATGGCGGCAATGATGTCCTGATGGGCGGAGCCGGAAACGATGAGCTTAACGGTGGTGACGGCAACGATAATGCCAATGGTGGCAGCGGTGATGATAAGATCAACGGAGGTGAGGGCAATGATACCGGGCGTGGTGGCTTGGTGCTGATGTGATCAATATGGGCCCGGGCGATGACGACGTGATTGGATTGTTGGGCAGGGATATCATCAATGGTGGGGGGGATACGGATACTCTGTATGCTGAAGATTTGTTTAAGAACCTTGAGTCTCGCGAGCTGAATCCGGATTGGAAGTCTTCTCAGGATCAGCTTGCCGAAAAGGTGGCAAACCAGTCTAACTGGTCGGCTTATGCTCCGACACAAGAGCCCGCGATTGGTTATAACGTGGATTTACAGGCCGGAACAGCCTCGGGGAATCCGAACCAAAATGCGATTAGCGCATTGGATGCTGGATTGTACAACACCACTGTATTTGCGAAGAAAGATGATGCTTGGAATGATTATCACCGCGATTTTTCCAGCCATTACCTACTAGACAGCCTGCCAGATATTTCTGTGATGACCCAGCTCCGGGAAAACTCGGTCGACAGCTATATCGCCTATAACCATCATGACAGTTGGAGTACCTACTTATTTTCCAATAACCCAGATTCGCAGATTAAGTCCGCTTATGACAGTTTTGTACGTCAGGCGAAAGAACAAGGGCGTGAGGTTTATCTGCTAGGGGAGGCCCTGACTAAATTTGATCCAACCTTCGGTTACATGAAAATGGAAGTGCTGACCGATGGTAAAGAGGTGCTGCTATTTGATCCTGTTATGGGCTATGTGAAGCTCGATGCATCCAATTTGCAGCAGATGTTGGGGGGCGAAGAAGGCAATTACCGTTCAGCGGCAGGGTTCTTTCTTTATTTGATGGAGAAGGTCGGTGCGAATGCAACGCTGACGGGAATGGAGAATGTAGCCGGATCGGCGTTTGACGATGTGTTGAAGGGAGACGACAACAATAACCAGTTGTTCAGTCGAAACGGTAACGACAAGTTGTATGGCCGGGGTGGTAACGATTTGTTGGATGGCAGCGGTACCGGCAACAATACACTTGATGGTGGTGAAGGTACTGATACTGCAAGTTATGCTGCCCATAATCAGGGTGTTATAGCGAACTTGCAAAGCGGACAAGTCCAGAAAGGCAGTAATAGCGATACTCTGGCTGAGATTGAGAATCTGATTGGCTCTGCACATGGCGATACGTTGACGGGTAATGACTCAAATAATCAAATTTTTGCCCAGGACGGAATTGATACGGTACGAGGCGGTGGCGGCAATGACCTGATTGATGGCGGTAAAGGTGCCGATGATTTAGATGGCGGGGCCGGAATAGATACGTTGGCCTATACGGATCGTGACGGAGTAACCGTTGACCTTGAAACCGGTGAAAACAGTGATGGTGATAGCCTTAAGGGGTTTGAAAACCTCATGGGAAGTAACGGTGCCGATACCCTCAAGGGTGACAATGAGAGCAATATTCTGTTTGGAAATGCTGGTCAAGATACCTTAGAAGGGCGAGGAGGTAATGATACTCTGATTGGCGGTGATGGTGCTGATACGTTAAGAGGTGGTAGCGGCAATGATCGTATCTCGGCGGGTGACGGAGTGGATGTCATCGATGGCGGCGAAGGCGCTGATATTCTGGACTATAGCCTGAATGGGCAAGATAGTAAGAGGCTCTGTATGTCGATCTTGCAGAAGGGATCTCTTACGCCGTTAAAGATGGACAGAAAACCCAGATAGACCGTTTTAGTCATATTGAAGGACTAGTCGGTGGTGAGATGGAAGATACTCTCATTGGTGATGCCGGTAAAAATGTGCTCTATGGCGGCAAAGGAAACGATACTTTGCGTGGTGGTGCTGATAATGATGTGCTGGTGGCGGATGGAGATGTAGATCGCTTGTTTGGCGGGACTGGTAAGGATATCTACCAAATCAAAGTATCAGAGGGTGGCAGTGCGATCATTGATGACACGGACGAAGGGAATGCCATTATTCTCGAAGGGATCAGTAGAGCCAATGTCGGTTTGAGATTCGACGGACAATCACATCGGATCCAGCTTTTTGATCGCCGAAATGGTCAAACGCTGGTGGAGGATGCTGCCTCCGGACGGCAACTGACAGAATGGGGGGGGCAGGCTTCCAGTGAGCAGACGGTCGAGTTGCTAGGGGGCTTTATTCGCCGCTTTACAACAATCCGTATTGGCGATCGAGTGCTGTCCAGTCAGCAAACGATTGACTGGTTGAGTAGTCAGTTAGTTGAAGCACATGCGGGGCAAACTGATTCCACGCTGCGCGGTAACGAGTTGTCAAATATACTTACCGCAGGTGTTGCCTTGACACGTATCGATGCCGAAGGCGGAGATGATCAGCTTCTCATTGGTGCAGGAACGCCAGAGGTTCATACCGGAAGTGGTAACGATTATGTTGACTTCAGCGGTAATACTGATCTAGCAGCAGCTCCGCTGGCGACTGACCGTTTCGTCGAATTGCTTGATGATCCGAATTCCCTGACTGGTTGGCAAGTACAGAATGGCGGTAGCGGGTTTGCTGTTGACGCGAACGGGCTGACGTCCTCTTACGGCTGGAGCAGCCGAACCCGTCGTTTTGATATTTCAAATCTGATCAGTACCTATGGTAATAATGCCATCAATATCAAGGAGACTTTCCGTAAGGTGGGTTACACCGCCGATAGCTATAAGTTGACGGTGCGGTTGCTGGACAGTGGAGGTAATGAATTACATAACTGGAGTACTGGAGAGCAGACGGTTAATGATGTGACCGAAGTGAGCCATACTCTGCAAAATTATGGTAGCCAGGCATATTACGTCGAAGTAACGGATGCTGGTAAGGATCAGGAATATTGGGATGGTCATTGGGGCGCGCGCTGGAAGGGCTGTCATTGCAATTTGATACCGGTGCAGGTAAGCAGGCGAAGGTTTATATTGAGGGTTTTGATGCCATCGAGGTGGATGCAGGTGCTAATCTACAGGTGCTCAAGTCGCAGCAGGATGCGACTTTCTCCTTGGTGGTCAATGCAGATCTTAATGAATGGACACCGGGAGCTGATGGACTATCGCTTATTCATAAAGACGGCGGTCAGCTGTTATTGCCGCAGAAACCAGAAAGTTTAATATTTGAAGACAGCGGTCGTCGGGTATTGATCAAGGATGTGAATTCCTACTATGCAGCGCGATCTAAGGGCCAGGATTACACTCATCGTTGGGAGTTGACCCCGGATAATCGTGCGATTCTGAACTTATCAGGAGTAGAAGCGGCATCGGTTACCGCTCATCAAGAAGTGATGCAGGGTAAAACGTATATCCGCCTACAGGCTGGTAGCGAAGTGCTTTTCTCTGAAGTGATGCCAACGGCGACGGATGGTGCTCCCCAGAGTGCGGGGCAATATTTGTCTGGTATGCTTGCTGGAGTCGCTTTGGCGATATGGGGTTGGGCGGTGATGATCTGGTCAACTTTATCGACAGTGGTAAGTTACCGAGTAATTTGGTGACGAGCCTCAGTGCTTCTGTCTCTGATCAGAATAGTAACGGGGATAATGCCTTTGATGATAATGTCCGCCTGGCCAAGCTAACAGGTGCCATGGCTACCTTTGACAGCAGTATGGATGGGGCTTCGAGCGTCAATGGACCGTTGGATAGTCGCTATAATTCGCAGCCAGTATTAACTGCTGCGGTTGCATAATTAGCTCGTAAGTAATGGGGGAGGTTCGCCTCCCCCATTATTTAAGCAATTGAAATTGTTTAATAGAAGTCGTTTGATTGAAATAGCTGTGTAGCGAGATGACTTATTGCAATGAAATTTGGATTTTTCTTCTGATTCCTTGACTATCCGCACCGGATCGAGACAATCATCTAAAAGAACGTTATCTATAGAGAATGTATGAGAATTGTTGCGGTTACTGCCTGTCCGACTGGGATTGCCCATACTTATATGGCGGCGGCAGAGCTAAAAAAAAGGCGGCGCAGCCGTTGGGAATTCAGATCATGGTGGAAACTCAAGGTGCGATGGGGATAGAAAATCAGCTAAGCTTTCAGGATATTGGCCGGGCGGATGTTGTGTTGATTGCCTCGGATATTGAAATAGAGCACCGTGCCCGCTTTGCCGGTAGCAAGATCCACTGTGTCACCATTGAAGAAGTGCTGACCGATCCTGCTAGCGTGTTATGCCGTTGCCAAGAGCTTTTGATTCAAGCTGATGGATGCAAGAATTATGATCGAACGCCGTATTACCTTCATCATTGGTGATGAGGGTATTCCTTCCTGGAAACTCAATCTACTGAAAACCTTGGCAGGGTATTTTCGTGCCGTGGTGGTGATGCAAAATGTCACTCGCCTGTGTCAGGCCAATGCCGAGCAGCCAGTTCGTATTATGAGTCTGGGCTGTATGCCGGGTGATCTGTGTCAGTTGCTTATCGAAGGTTCCGATGCCGAGTTGGCCTGTATGGTGCTGACCGACTTTGTCGCCGAGCAGTTCTTGTTGGTGAAAACCAGCGGCAAGAAGAAGAACCGTAATGCATGCAGTGTTGTTAGTAGCGATAAGGCAAATAGCGCCTTTTACCTTCCTTTCGACATGGCTGTTTCTACTCAGACTGTATTAGCAGAGCAGATAAGCCTAATTCAACCCATTGAAGTAAAAGAAAAGATGCTGTCCCGGCTGTGCCAGATGCTCAACCTTGACAATCCAACCTTGTTACTCGAACTGATGTTAGAGCGTGAGCAAGTCTCATCGACCTGTATGGGGCATGGGATTGCGTTGCCTCATATTATGTCGGTAGAAGTCAAACAGCCTGCAATGGCGGTGATTCAGCTATCACAGCCGGTAGAGTGGGGATCAAATCGTGGCCTCGTTACTCGATTGATTGCGATGGTGTTACCCGCTCCTGCTCAGCGGCCCCATATCGAAGCTTTTGCTTATTTTTCCCAAGCATTGTTAGAGCCTGATTATTGCCGTTTACTGACAGAAAATGCTGAACCGGAAGCGATCAAAGCGGTAATTCTTCACACATTATCTCGTCCGTTTACAGTGAGCTGCGATACTCCGAAGGAGTAAGCCCTGTTTTGTTCTTGAATACCCGGAAAAAAATAATTCACATCCTGAAAGCCACATCGGGTGGCTACCTCGTGCAATCGGAAGGTGTACTTTTTGAGCATGAACTTGGCACGCTCTATCCTGACCCAGGTGATGTAATCGGCTAACCGCATATGGCCCTGCTGGCGAAACAGGCGCGAGAGGTGATTGGGGCTGATATTGAAGCGTGTGGCAATGCTATCTCGACTGATTGCCCGGTGAAAGTTTTCCTGGATGTAAATACAGATCCCCTGATAGAGATCTTCGCTGCGTTTTTTTTGGCTGAACTTGCAGGTACAGATAGCATGCTTTGGCAGTAGCTCATCAGAGCCAGTAGCAGGTGTTCGTCCATCGGCTGCTGGAGCGGCTCTTTGGACAGGGCATTGAGTGCCGACAGTATATGGTCGATGGCATGGCCTGTTCGTGTCTGGATACTGTGTTTTTGGATATCATGAAAATTTGTCTGATCTTTTGCTTTGCTGACGAGGCTAAAGCCAAGTTGGCGGCGGCCAAACAGCAGCTCAGTACTGAACAATCCGTATCCCAGTTGGGTTTGTTCCAGCTGTTAGGCGGAATATATATTGCGTCTCCTGCCATTATTGTTACTTCGGTGATCCCAAGTTCCGGATCTTCTAGCTCGTTAATGTACTCTCCGCTGATCACCAGCTCCAGACGGGGAAAGTTAACCTGATAGCTAAACGGGGGCGGCGTTACCTGATCGCCGGCGAACCAGATACGGTTGAAGTGCTCTCGTTCTGAAAGCAGGGTATCGATAAGGTCATGGAAAACCTTGCCCATGGTGTTAACACCTCTTTTTTTTATCAGCCTAGTTATTTCGGCCTAGTTATTGGTTCAGTAAATAGCGCATCATTATTCATTGCCCTGCGCCGAGTTACTACCGAGAGAGAAGATTTGAGTATTATCCGTGAACTAGGTCACGAAAAATTGCCTATTCCTCTCGCTTGTTTGGTTACTCCTGTCTAGTGTTTGAGTTTTTTTTGATACGAGTGGATAGAGGCTAATAATAACGAAAAACACACAAAATATTAATTTAAGATTATGATTTGTATTGATTAATGTGTTTTTTTTGCGTTGTTTGCAAGCTATGGTTGGCTTGATGAGGCTTGGATCACAAAAAGGTTTGTGTGTTACAAATATCCAGTAAATGCCTCTCTGGTACACTATAAGAGTGGAGCCGGATCGCTGAAAATATCCCCAACGGCAACACTAATGCTGAACTTAAAAAGTATAAATACAGGGGGAACACTCATGATCACCAATTTGATTAATGAGCAGTTGATTTGCCTGAACCTTCAGGCAACAAGCAAAGAAGAGGTTTTTGTCGAAATGATCGATTTGCTGTACAAGCAAGGTCGAGTTCACGACAAAGCACAGTTTTTAGCAGATATCCATGCGCGTGAGGAACTGGGTAATACCGGTTTTGAAGAGGGGGTTGCACTGCCACATGCGAAAAGCGGTGCAGTTGCTGAACCCGCAGTGGCTATTGGTATTAGTCGCAGTGGTATTGAATATGGCGCTGATGACGGCCTGCCATCCAAACTATTTTTTTTATGATTGCTTCACCTGACGGCGGCGCAAACCACCATATTGAAGTGTTGGCCGAGCTATCATCCAAGCTGATTGAAGATGGCTTTATTGATGCCTTTATGTCGGCCAAGAGCGAGCAGGAGGCTCTCAGCCTGTTGCTGGAAAAAAAACCGAGTCGAATGAAGCAATGCCGGTGGCTGACAAAGGGTTGCTGATTGGCGTTACTGGTTGCCCTGCGGGTGTTGCCCATACCTACTTGCTGCCGAGGCGCTGGAAAAAGCAGCTGCAGAGCTTGGTTACGAAATGAAAGTAGAAACCAACGGCTCTATCGGGGTGAAGAACACCCCGACAGCCGAAGAAATCGAACGTGCAGAAGCCATTATTGTTAGCTGTGACAAACAAGTGGATATGACTCGATTCGCAGGCAAGAAACTCGTTAAAACGGGTGTGAAAGCACCGATCAAAGATGGCAAGGGGCTTATTAATCAAGCACTACAGGCTGCACCTTATCAAGCTTCGGGTGATGATGCTCCAGCTCAAACCGAGAGCAAAGTCTCTCAGGCTCGTTCCGATCTGTACCGCTACCTGATGAATGGCGTATCACATATGATCCCGTTCGTGGTTACTGGTGGTCTGTTGATTGCTTTGGCCTTGGCCTTGGGCGGTCAGCCGTCAGAAGCAGGAATGGCAATTCCAGAAGGCAGTATGTGGCAGAAAGTGCTCGATGTCGGTGTCGTTGCCTTTACTCTGATGATCCCGATCCTTGCCGGTTATATCGCCTACGCGATTGCAGACCGTCCTGCATTGGCTCCGGGTCTGATTGGTGGCTGGATCGCTAATAACGGCTCATTCTATGGCGCCGAGGCGGGTACCGGATTTATCGGCGCAATTGTTGCCGGTCTTTTAGTCGGCTACTTCGTTAAATGGTTGGTGAGCATTGACTATCACAAGTTTATCCAGCCTTTGGTGCCAATCATGATTGCACCGATTGCGGGTAGTTTGTTTATCTCCAGCCTGTTTATCTTTGTTATCGGCGCGCCAATTGCGAGCCTGATGGATGGCCTGAATGCAATGCTAACCAGCATGAGCACAGGTAACGTGGTTCTACTTGGTATCGTACTGGGAGGTATGGCCGGTTTTGATATGGGCGGTCCATTTAACAAGGTTGCCTTCCTGTTCTCAGTCGGCATGATAGCCAGTGGCCAGACACAGTTTATGGGCGCTATGGCGTGTGCCATTCCGGTTGCACCACTAGGCATGGGCCTGGCAACTATTATCGGCCGCAAGCTTAACTTGTTTGAAGAGTCTGAACTTGAAGCAGGTAAAGCCGCAAGTGCAATGGGGCTGGTGGGAATCTCTGAAGGTGCGATTCCGTTTGCCGCACAAGATCCGATGTCAGTGATCCCTGCCAATGTACTTGGCTCGATGGTTGCTGCTGTAATGGCATTCTCCTTCGGTATTACCAACAGCGTGGCACACGGTGGTCCGGTGGTAGCGTTACTGGGTGCGATGAACAAACCACTAATGGCTATCGCATGTATGATTGCAGGTTCGGTGGTAACGGCACTGGTTGCTATTTCTCTGAAGAAAATGCGTCAGGCAAAAGCACAGGCTGCCTTAGCATAATCCCTTATAGAATGAGCAAACATAGAAACGTGTAATAGGGCATGCCAGCACCCTGAGTAGTTTGTACTTAACCCCCACGCTGGCATGCATGCTCCTTCTTTCTTCTCATTAGAGAATAAAGGCGGGGGCTTTTTCTTTAGCAATAGAGTTAAATATTTGACATACAAATGCCATTTCAAAATTGTCAGATTCTGCTAAAATTCTGCGTTGCTTTAGAGCATTGCAAGCTAGCTACCGATACTGATTCCATGAGTAATTTGTATTGATGAAATCAGTATTTAAACGAAAGGTAAAACAATGACCGTTTCCACTTCTCCTTGTTTCTTCCGCATGCAGAATGTCATTCAAGATTATGCATGGGGCAGTACGACATCGATTGAATCTCTGTTTGGTATCGCCAACCCAGAGGGTAAACCACAGGCAGAAATCTGGATGGGTGCCCACCCTAACGGTTGTTCGAAGATTGATGTTGCCGGAAAGGTACCCGCCTTGCAGAGTTCATCGATGCAGATAAAGTAGCCATTATCGGCGCGGATACTGAACAGCAGTTTGGTGAGCTTCCTTACCTGTTTAAGGTGTTGGCAGCTGACAAGGCATTATCGATTCAGGTGCACCCGAGCAAGTCACAGGCCGAAGTGGGTTTTGCCAAAGAGCAAGACGCAGGCATCCCTCATAGTGCCGGTCACCGTAACTACAAAGATCCTAACCACAAGCCAGAGCTTGTCTATGCACTAACCCCTTACCAGGCCATGAATGGTTTTCGCGAAATAGCCCAAATCGTGACGCTCTTCCGTTGTCTGGAAATTGCTGATTTGCAGGCATTAGTGGTTGCGCTTGAAGAAAATCAAAATGAAGGTGGTTTGCGTCAGTTTTTCGAAGCGATGCTCTCGCTCCGGGGAGAAACGAAAGAAACAGCCGTTAGTGGGTTATTGACTTATGCCGAGCAGCATAAAGACGATGCACTGTTTGCCTTGATTTTGGAGCTTGCCGAGCAGTATCCGGGTGATATCGGCCTGTTCTCGCCGCTGATGCTAAATGTGCTAACACTGCAGCCGGGTGAGGCAATGTTCTTGGATGCCTGTACTCCGCATGCTTATATCAAGGGCACAGGCCTTGAGATAATGGCGAATTCTGACAATGTACTGCGCGCTGGGCTGACACCAAAGCATATGGATATCAGCGAACTGGTAACAAGTACGCGTTTCGTTCCTATGCCAGCAGATACCTTGTTGCTCGCGCCAGAGCAATCGGAAGGCGGTTTGCATTACCCAATTCCTGTACCTGATTTTAAATTCAGTGTTTATCATAGCCAGCAGGAAACAGTCCTGACTATGTCCAGTGCAGAAATTTTGTTGGCAATTGATGAGCCAGTAACCGTCAATCACTCTAATGGTGAAACATTGACGATCGAGAAAGGGGAGTCGATGTTTATTCCTAACTATGCCGGGAGCTATACAGCGACCTCAACGGGACGGTTTGCCCGAGCATATAACTGATCAATGAGCATGATTCAAAGCCAGTCTCATTGACTGGCTTTTTTTTATTACATAATTTCAACCGCCTATTATTGGCTTATCCATACAGATACGGATCCGCCGTTGACCGGGAAATACGCCCAGCCATCGCTGTTGGTCCAGACACTTTCCGTTCTGTTGGATAGGTGATCTTTGAACTCGGTGCTCGGTTTACCAGCGTACATCCATTTGCCGCCACCTGCTGCATCCGTCATGATAACAGCCATCGATTTAGGATGTTCGGTATCACCTTCACGGGTCCAGCCGATGATGTTTGGATCGTCCATATAGCTGTTCTGTTTGCCATACGCATAATTTTTTTTCTGGCTGTGATGAGTTCTTTTAAGTGTCGTACCGGGACCATATTAATGTCATGTCCCTTATCGGTGTATTGTGCACCGTAATAATCGGCATAGAATACATTCGGGTAGCCTTCCTCTCTTAGCAGGATGAAGGCGTAGGCTAATGGTTTGAACCACCAGTCGACCGTTGACTCTAGTGCCTGAAGGGGTTGGGTATCATGGTTTTCTACAATCGTGACAGCCTTGACTGGGTTGTCTTTCATCAGGGTGCCATCCATCAGACGTCTCATGTCATAGTTACCACCGGAGCGTGATGCCTGATAAAAGTTCATGTGTAACGGTGCATCAAATAGCGATATCGTTCCCTGGGTCTTGCTGATGAAGTTGTGTAGGTTGTTGACATCATAGTTCCAGTATTCACCTACGGTGAACAACTCTTTACCCGTTTTTCCTCTGAGATATTGGATCCATTCCTGTAGATACTGATATTTAATGTGCTTAACGGCATCTACCTAAAGCCGTCGACACCGGTTGTATTGAGGTACCATTCTCCCCAGTCTTTTAGTTCCTGCTTAACTTCTGGGTGGTCCATATCTAAATCGGCATACATCAGGTAGTCATAATTGCCTTTCTCAGAACTGACGTCCCAGTCCCATGCCTTGCCGTCGCCTTTAAATTTGAAAATGGCCTTCTCTTTACCGGCATCATCCCAGTCAACGCCGTCAAAGTGATACCATGTCCAATGGAAGCTGGAGTATTTGTCGTTTCTTCCCGGGAAGGTAAAATCTACCCAGGCCTCGATCCATTTATCGCCTAACTCTCTGTTTCTGTCATTCCAGTCGACCTTGACGGTGTCAACCCAAACTTTTTTTTGTCAGCCCCGCCACGGTGATTAAATACTACATCACCATATATTTGGATATTGTTGTTGTGAGCTTCGTTAATTGCAGCAAGGTATTGTGCTTTGGTTCCGTACTTGGTTCGGACTGTTTTTTTTCTGGTTAAACTCTCCAAGGTCATACATATCGTAAACCCCATAGCCAACGTCGGCACTACCGCCTGCACCCTTGTATGCCGGGGGAAGCCAAAGTGAGGTAACACCATTCTCAGCGAGCGCAGGAGCATTGTTTTTTGACCTCGTCCCACAGAGTACCGTCATTACTGTTGTACCAATGGAAGTACTGCATCATGGTTCCGTTTTGTGATGCATAGGTGTCATGAATATTAAGCGATAGCAGTAGAGTTATGGATAGGGTGAGGCCGTGTTTTAATTTAAAGCATGTCATGTTCTATACCTTTGTTTTTTTTATTATTAACGCGCTTTATAAATCATTGTTTTTTTTCTTTTATACATCGCTATGGGAAATACATGACAAAGCAAACATTCCGCGAGGGGATTGAAAGCAAGTTTTTGATCTTAGTACAAATTACAAGCAAAAGCCGTAGGGCTACGGATTGTGACATCAGTGCGAAATATAGGCGTTATTCCATCTATATCGAATATGCAGGGGTTTGACACCTGGAATGTTCAAAAAAAATCATGTAAATAGATCTTGATCACACTTTCATGCTCGTATATAGTGATTGTGTAATTTAATTACGGAATTAAGTTACACGCCTGGACTATTGAGTAAGACCTCTAGGCAAGTTGAAATATTTTCACAGATAGATACTGGAGCTCAAAATGAAAAAAAATTACGTAACTTTATGTCGCTATTCTCAACTCAGCTTAACTACGATCGCAACCAGTTTGTTGTTAGTGCTAACCGTACGTTACAACAGTAGTTCGTTGTAATAATTAATAGCACAAGCTCTATAGCACAAGATTTGTAAATTTTTACCACTCTATCATCTCTGGCTGCTTCCAGATGATGGTAAGACGTTAAGTCAGTGAAAACTTGATTCAGTAGGTGCCCAGTATTGAAGTAGGGTATTTATAATCAAGGTTTTCATCGGCTCGACGCAAAAAAAACAGTCCTTCCTCCCCCTTTTTATTGATTCGTCTCTTTATTCTTTCATCACTGCCTTTATCAGGTTTGAGAAAAACTATCCCCAACTTCTGTTGATAACACCCGTGGAGCCATGTGTTTCGGGTCGGTATAACTTTCAAAACTTAACCTGTGTGTGAATAACAGCCGTTCCTTTTATGGACTATGTTTGACCAAAAGGAAGAGGTTTATTGCTTATGGTTTATCGGATAGTGGCAGATCTAGTCGTTATATTTCATCTCATCTTTATTATCTTCGCTGTTCTTGGTGGTTTGCTGGTTCTATGGCGAGGTTTCTTGGTATTTCTACATGTGCCTTCCGCAATATGGGTTGCAGTGATCAGCTTCAAGGGATGGGTCTGTCCGCTGACGCCATTGGAAAATCAATTGAGGCAAGCAGCAGGTGGTGAGGGTTATTCGGGGGGCTTTGTCGAACACTATCTCATCCCAGTTATCTATCCGATAGGGTTGCGTTTCGATGTTCAGGTTGTACTGGGTATTGTGGCGGTAGGGATCAATATTGGTATCTATATGCTCGTCTATTATTGGTATAGGATCCGGTGAG
>LLEN01000142.1_pt1 | contig 15395 bp, 24 predicted proteins | sample 595881 | NCBI WGS metagenome assembly LLEN01 (sample SAMN02919314, study PRJNA255460) | bioreactor metagenome | biome: chemostat; feature: culture 2012_10.3; material: sediment; isolation source: day86 10degC chemostat 2012 inoculated with Wadden Sea sediment taken from... | place: Germany: Bremen ...
GTAAACAGAACACTAAAGCGTTTTTTTTATTGTGGTTCTTTCAATTACTGTTCTCATTTTGGTGAAGTACTGACCATAACAAAAAGTGACCTTTAATAGTTGAGAGTTGTTGAATGAAGATGTTCCTGCGTAAATCATTATTATTGCTTGTCTTTGCTGTTATTTTGACAGGCTGTGGCGATCAGCGTGAGCTGATCCACCTTAATGGCTCGACGATGGGTACCTATTACTCAATCAAGTTGATCAAGCAGGAAGGCTTACCGGCAGCAAGCGAGTTGCAGGCTGAGATTGACCGTCGTCTTGAGTTGGTCAACGATCAAATGTCAACCTACCGCAAGCAATCCGAGCTCAGCCAGTTTAATCAGCATACGAGTAACCAGCCGTTCGAAGTGTCTGCAGATACTGCTAAAGTGATTGCTGAAGCCATTCGCCTGGCCGAGCTAACGGATGGTGCGCTTGATGTTACCGTTGGCCCAGTTGTTAACCTGTGGAGCTTTGGACCTGAAGCTCGGCCGGAAAAAAAACACCGACAGCTCAAGAACTCGCCAAGCGCCGTGAAATCGTGGGTGTTCGTCATTTATCTGTTGATGGCAATACGCTATCCAAGGCGATCCCGGAGTTGTATGTTGATTTGTCGTCGATCGCCAAAGGTTTTGGTGTCGATGTCGTTGCCGGTTATTTTGATGAGCTGAATGTTGCCGACTACATGGTTGAAATTGGCGGTGAGCTTAGCCTGCAAGGTAACAATCTCAAGGGCGTGCCATGGCGCATTGCCATCGAGAAACCGACAGATGACGGTAGCCGTTCGGTGCAGGAAATCATTGAACCGGGCGATATGGCTGTGGCAACATCGGGTGATTACCGAAATTACTTCGAACAAGACGGTGTTCGTTACTCGCATCTTATCGATCCGAAGACCTGCAAGCCGATCACCAACCGTGTGGTGTCGGTAACCGTTTTACACCCATCCAGTATGACGGCCGATGCATTGGCAACGGCGTTCTCGGTGATGGGGGAAGAGAAGTCACTGGAGCTGGCGCAGCAAGAGAATTTGCCGGTTTTATTGGTTGTTAAAACCGAACAGGGCTACAAAGAGTATACCTCTGATGCCTTTGTACCTTATTTGCAGAAGAAGTAGAGAATTATCATGGTCGTATATCTAACCACCTTTGTCGTCTTTTTGCTGGTTATCGTTGCGATGGCAGTGGGATACATTTTCCAACGTAAAACGGTGAGCGGTAGCTGCGGTGGCCTTGACGGTATTGGTATCGCCAAAGAGTGTGATTGCCCAGAGCCGTGTGATGCGCGTAAAAAGCGCGAGGCACGTGAGGCGAAACAAGCCGAGTGGCAGAAAAATCAGATAATCTAATCGCCTCTAACCAATTGAAAAAGCCTGAGCATGCTCAGGCTTTTTTTTGACGGTGGTGGATTGGGGTTAAGAATGCTGGGCTACCTGTATTTGATTTCGTCCGTTATGTTTGGCTCGATAAAGATAGCCATCGGCGGTTTTGAGTAGTTCGCTGAGCTGATGGGGTCCGCCCGCGGTACCGATGCTGACAGTCACCTTGAGCGGTATATTCTGGTAAGTAATGACTAACTGTTCGATAGATTGACGAAGTTGTTCCAGTTGGGACAAGAACTGTTGTGAACTTCTGCAGCTCTGAATGCAGAATTCTTCGCCGCCAAAACGAGCGACGATGGCATCGGGAAAGTGTAACTGTAGCTGCTGGCTGATCTGGACTAGCACTTCGTCACCGGCATCATGACCGTATGTATCGTTGACCTTCTTGAAGAAATCGATATCTAGCATGGCGATATTCCGATGCTCACAGCGGTCTTTGCTACAGCTCTGGTCGAAGAAGTAGCGCCGGTTCCAAAGCCCGGTCAGCGCATCCTGGTTGGCCATACGATAGAGTTTGTCGGCGGTATCTTTCATATTCAGGATATGGTGTATCCGGCAATAGAACTCTTCCTGATTGAATGGCTTTTTTTTAGGAAGTCATTGGCACCAGCTTTCAGAAACAGGGCTGTCATTGCATCATCGTTGCTACCCGAGAGCCCGAGAATAGCTAGCTGGTTACGGTTATAATTCTTGCGTATTTCCCGGACCATAGTAATGCCGTCTTTTTCCGGCATGTCGTGGTCTGTGATGACCAAACTGATGTCAGGGTGCCGCTCTAGTTGCTCAAGGGCTTCCAGGCCATGGCATGCTTCCAATACCCTGAGGTTTTGCCTCTTGAGCAAGTTGACTAGGTGGCGACGCACAGTGTAGAGTCTTCCACAACCATTGTTTTGTGGTGGAGGTTTGCTTCCAGCCGCTGTAGTAGCGGTATGAGGTAAGACACCGACGCCGGGCTGTCTTTCAGCAAGTAGTCGATGACTCCTTTGGACAGGACAGTATCGCGTATTTGATTGCTGAACTGAGCCGTAAGTACAATGACCTTAAGGTTTTGGCTTAAGACCAAATCGATAATTTCACCATCCTGGCCATCTGGGAGGCAGTAATCCAGTACGGTACAAAGAAAATCGCTTTGTTCGGCAAGGATCTGCTGGGCCTGAGCTATGGTTTCGGCAAAAACGGGTTCAAAGCCTGCTTGCGTTAGCTGGAAGTTGAGATAGTTACGGAAGGCTCTGCTGTCTTCTACGACAAGGATCTTATACAGCGACATCTTTATTCCTTTACCCGATACTTCTGGGTGTTTTAGCTATCCTTGCGAATTAATTTATCGATTAATAGCATTTTTATTGCTAAGACGGCAACCCTATCCATTCATATTTGTGTTGTGGTGGGAGCTCTCTTTATGGTTTGTACTAGATAATGGTAACTGTATAAAAAAAACAGTGGTATAATAAGCCCAATCAATGAGATTTATCTATCGCCCAAGCCACTAATAATCCTGAGAGCTATGCCGCAGTCAAATGCCTCATCAACAGTCCCTGTGCAGCGTAAAATCATCCATGTCGATATGGATTGCTTCTTTGCGGCAGTTGAAATGCGTGATAACCCTGAGCTGAAGGATAAGCCGATAGCGATTGGGGGGCGTTCTGAGCAGCGGGGAGTACTCAGCACCTGTAACTATCTTGCCCGCCAGTATGGAGTCAGATCGGCAATGCCGACAGCCCAGGCGATGAAGCTATGCCGCATCTGATCCTTGTTGCTGGCCGGATGGCTGTTTATAGAGAGGTCTCTAAGCAAATTCGGGCAATCTTTCAGCGCTATACCGATAAAATAGAGCCGCTTTCTCTGGATGAAGCCTACCTCGATGTAACGGAATGTGAACTACTACATGGCTCTGCGACCTTGATAGCTCAGGATATTCGCCGGGCAATAAGCGAAGAGCTAGATCTGACGGCTTCGGCAGGCATTGCTCCTGTTAAGTTCATTGCCAAAATAGCCTCTGATTTGAACAAGCCCGATGGTCAGTATGTGGTTATCCCTGACGATATTTCTGATTTTGTGGCGAACCTAAAATTGGAGAAGATCCCCGGGTTGGTAAGGTTACGATTCAGAAGCTCCATGAAAAGGGCTTGTACATCGGCAAGGATGTACAAGGATATGATCGTAATTTGCTGCTGCAGCAGTTCGGCAAGTTTGGCCAGTCTTTATGGTCACGTGCGCATGGCATCGATAACCGTGAGATTGTGGTTGAGCGTGAGCGAAAATCAGTAGGCGTCGAGCGGACATTTTCAAAAAAAATATCATCAGCTATGAGCAGTGCTGGCAGGTAGTCGAGGCTCTGTATCCTGAGCTTGAAAAGCGACTCAAACAGGTGAGGCCTGAGTTAAATATTGCCAAACAAGGCATTAAGGTCAAGTTTGCCGATTTTCAGCAAACAACGGTCGAGCACAGCCAAGCTAAGCTGGATAAAGTACAGTTTGTCGGTTTGCTCAACGAGGCATTAACCCGACAGAGGGATCGGGAGATCAGGCTGATAGGGCTCAGTGTTGGACTGGAACAGGGGCTCAAGGCACAGCAGCTGTCATTTGAGGGGTTTTAGGCACAAAAAAAAGACGAGTCTCTACCACTTAGAAACTCGCCCCTTATTACTCGATACTCAGTAACTGATTACTTAGCCGGAATTGCCTTCAGGATAGCAACCATCTGCTCCCAGAACAGATCAACAGTTTCGATGTTCACTTTCTCGTCTGGCGAGTGCGGGAACTTGATCGTTGGGCCGAAAGAAATCATATCCATTGTTGGGTATGGTTCCTTGAACAGGCCACACTCGAGGCCGGCATGGATCACCATGATATTCGGTGTTCTACCGTAGATATCGTTGTAGGTTTCACGGAACAGGTGCATTACTTCAGAATCGGCATCTGGTTTCCAGCCCGGGTAGGCGCCAGAGAACTCACACTGGACACCTGCTAGCTCAGCAATAGCAGTTAGCATGCCTTCAACATTGCTGCGGCCAGAATCGATCAGAGAGCGGATAAGACACAGGATCGTAATTTTATCGGCATCTGTGGTGATGACACCGACATTCAGTGACGTTTCAACCACCCCTTCGATGTCATCGCTCATACGGATCACACCATTCGGACAGGCATTCAGTACCGCATAAAAGCGCTTCTGCGCCGTTTCTGTCAGTATATCAGCAGGCAGTTCAACTGGTTCGATAAACAGGTTGATGTCTGTTTCGATTTTACCCAGTTCGGTAGTCAGAATTGACTGGTAGTACGTGAACAGCTCGTTTAGCTTGTCGACATTTGCAGCAGGCAGTGTTGCAAGGGCAAAAGCTTCACGCGGAATCGCATTACGCAGGCTACCGCCTGTCAGGCTATTCAGGCGCAGGCCTAGCTCTTCAGCGTGGGCAAATAGGAAGCGACCCAGTAGTTTGTTGGCATTGGCACGACCGGTGTGGATATCACAACCTGAGTGGCCGCCTTTAAGACCTTTGATAACTAGCTTAACTGCTGCGTGTCCAGCCGGTACATCCTCGCGCTCGATATCTAGCGTGATAGAACCGTCTACACCGCCGGCACAGCCCATGTACACTTCGCCCTCTTGCTCAGAGTCAGTGTTCAGTAGGATGTCACCTTCAAGCCAGCCTTCTTCAAGGCCGAAAGCACCTGTCATACCGGCTTCTTCATCGATAGTCAGTAATACTTCCAATGGACCGTGCTCAACATCTTTTGCTGCCAGCACAGCAAGACATGCCGCCATGCCCATACCGTTGTCAGCGCCAAGAGTTGTCCCTTTCGCCGTTACCCACTCGCCGTCGATATAAGGCAGAATAGGATCTTCGGTGAATTCGTGCTCAGTGTCTTCATTCTTCTGCGGCACCATATCAATGTGTGCTTGCAGAACGACACCTTTACGGTCTTCCATCCCTGGTGTAGCAGGCTTCTTGATAAATACGTTGCCAACCGCATCACGGCGTACGTCTAGGCCTTCACCTTCAGCAAATTTGATGATGTGCTGAGCGAGTTGCTCTTCATGCTTGGAAGGGTGAGGAATAGAACAGATTTGATCGAAGAATTGCCACACAGGTTGCGGTGACAGTTGACTGATTTCAGACACAGCAGTCTCCTTTATAAACTATTGGGCTTAAGCGATTCACTAGCTGAATATCGGCTAATGAGCTAACAAAGTCAGCAGAATAAACTATCGCGATAACCAAAAGGATACCACTGCGTCTGATACGGGGACAGTTAAATCTTAAATTGTGATATATGGACGTTAAGATTGTGACCGCTCGCAAGAAGTTGCTCACTGGCCGCCGAAATTTGTTCCCCTTGCTGAACAGTTTCTTTGCTGTGTTCTGTCAGTTGAGCAAGGTTGGTATTGATTGCCTCGGCGGCTTGAGTTTGCTGGGTGCTGGCATCTGCAATATGCTGGTTCAGTTCTCGGATGGTTGTAATTTGCTCGCCAATGGTTGTCAGCGTATGGGCAACTTCATCGGCATGTTTGGCTGTACTGGCAGATTGCTGGCGAGTTTGCAGCAGGCTTCACTCACCTCAACAGCTCTGGCTTGCAGGCTATCAATGATCGCTTCGATTTCGTTGGTGCTGGCTTGGGTGCGGGTTGCCAACGTACGAACCTCGTCAGCGACAACGGCAAATCCACGCCCCTGTTCCCCAGCGCGGGCGGCTTCAATTGCGGCATTGAGCGCCAGTAAATTAGTTTGGTCGGCAATACCTCGGATCACATCGAGCACCGAGCCGATTGTTTGGGAGTCTTTGGCCAGCGCCTGTGCACTGGTATCAGTATTATCGAGCAGATTAAGCAGGGCGTGCATCTCAGCCGAAGAATTCGAGACCACAGAAATACTGGTTTCGCTTTGCTGATGGGCATCCATCGCCGCCTCCGCCGCCTGGCGTGCCGACACAGAGACTTGTTGATTGCTTGTGTGAAGTTGAAGCATAGCGGAAGTGACGCTATCGACACCGATATGTGACTCGGTTGCACTGTTAACGGTGTGGATTGCGACAGCATTGAGTTGGGTGGACGTAGAGCTTATTTGCTCGCTGACCGGTGAGATTTCTTTCAGCGTATTACTGATCCTGTTAGCGAAGGTGTTGTAGGCAACAGCAAGGCGGCTAAGCTCATCATTACCATGGCAGGGAAGACGAAGCGTTAGGTCGCCTTCGCCTTCGGCAATATCTTGCATGGCTGATAGGGTTTCTTCACAGGGTGCGGTGATAGAACGGCCTATAGACCACGCCATTATAAACATCACCGATAGGGAGCCTAGCAGGATCAGTCCGAGTTGCTGCATTTCGGCGTAGAACTGGGCTTTGACGTCGTCAACATAAATCCCCGAGCCGATAAGCCATCCCCAAGGCTGAAAACCTTTGACGAAAGAAATTTTTTTTCAATAGGCATTTCTGAGCCTGGTTTTTCCCAGTAGTAATCAACAAAGCCGGCACCCTGCTGTTTTACGACGGTCACCATATTGGTAAAAAGTGGGTTTCCGTGCGGATCTTTAAAATCAGTGAGATCTGTACCGTCTAGCGATGGCTTGAAAGGGTGCATGACCATTCTTTGAGCCATATCATTGATCCAAAAATAGTTTTTTTTCCTTCATAACGAAGGGAGGCAATGGCCTGCTTAGCCTGTAACTGGGCATCGGCGCGGCTTAATATACCCTGTTGCTCCTGCTGGTAATAATAGGTAAACAGGCTATGGGCAGACTCAACAAGGTGACGTGTTTTAAGGCGCTTTTGTTCCAGCATGCTTGATTGGTAGTTAGAGGCGAAGAGAAGGAGAGGGATAAGGGACAGTACCGTGATGGTGATCCCCAGTAAATAAAGTCGCCGGCTGATAGATATTGCTCTTAGTTTATATACGATGCCCATCCTGTACCTTTTTATTGTCATTATTATATGCCCAGAATTAATAGGGTATTCCTCCGGGGTGCAACAAATCAAGAACCTAGCTGTAACACTTTAGTCGTGAATTGCTAAAAACGTGCGTCCTGAATCTGTAATAAAATTACAAAAAAAAAAGAGGCGTGGCGCACGATAATTAAAAAAAAGTGTGACGAAGTTAAAGAAAATACTTGTAAGTTTACTACGTGGCGGGTATAGTTTACCCATCTTCTGGTGAAGACGAATTAACACAGTAAACCGCTCTAGGATGAGCCCGAGGTATCGCCTCCAAGGAACTGAGATTAAGTAAAGCCACAATGGCTGAGCACTAAACGTTTTATGTGTTTTGATAACTTAATATTTAAGGTGATAAAGATGAAAGCATTCGATTCAATTGCAAATTTTTGGAATAACCGTTCTGTATACACTGGTAACTTCCAGTACCCGAATTCATTCGGCTATTAATTTATGATGTTGTGCCTGAGTGATTCAGGCATGGTATCTTGAGCAGTATTGTTCACCCCCCCCCCTTTATTGAGAATTTGGAATATCCGCTTTTCGGCTATTCAAGACATTCTTACGCCACTCCTTATTGGGGTGGCGTTTTTTTTATCTATCAAAATTCCCTTCGTTGTCTGCACAGAAGCTCTACGGTTTTTCTCGTTATGGGCATGTATTCGATTGCATGCATTCTAAGGCTGCAAATTCATGGTTATTCTGATGCATATTATCGTTTGCGTGTTAGTGGGAAAATTTGAGTGGTGAAAAAAAATAAACATGATAATGCAATGTTAAAGCAATGAATTTAAAGTAATTTATATTATTTGCATTTCCGTTTGGTTGGTTTTTTTTATTCGGTTAGTCCAGTGTGCTACTGATAGTTGCGTTATTTTCTGGAAATTGCTTGCCAAGGAGCATATAATCGCCCCCCAAAAATAGACTACGCAAACGTTTTCTATTTTAACTTTAATATGCGCGTATTATCTCCAAGGAACCGAGAGCAATGCTTGAGAAACTTTTCAAACTGACAGAGCACGGTACGGATGTTCGCACCGAACTGTTAGCGGGTCTGACGACCTTCCTGACAATGGCTTATATCATCTTTGTAAACCCGACCATGCTGGCTACTACGGGTATGGATCAAGGGGCGGTGTTTGTTGCCACCTGTCTGGCTGCGATGGTCGGCTGTTTCATTATGGCTTTGTCGCCAATTATCCTGTTGCTCAGGCTCCGGGCATGGGCTTGAATGCGTTCTTTACCTATGGCGTTGTTCTTGGAATGGGGCATACGTGGCAGGTTGCATTGGCTGCGGTATTCCTATCTGGCTTATGCTTTATTGCGTTGAGTGTGTTGCGGGTGCGTGAGTGGATCATCAATGCAATCCCGATGGCTTTGCGTACTGGTATCTCGGCAGGGATTGGTTTGTTTTTGGCGTTTATTGCATTGCAGAGCTCAGGCATTGTGGTTGATAACCCGGCAACACTGGTACACGTTGGTGATCTAACCAGTTTTCCGGCAATGATGGCTTCACTGGGTTTTTTTTCCTGACCATTGCATTAGTCCATCGTGGCTATAAAGCCGCGGTGCTAATCGCCATCCTTGCGGTAACCGTTCTAGGAATTTTGTTTGGTGATATCACCTATGGTGGTGTGATGTCGATGCCGCCGAGCATTGCTCCTACATTTATGCAGATGGATTTTAGTGGTGCACTTGAAGTTGGCCTGATTTCTGTTGTGTTTGCTTTCCTGTTTGTCGATTTGTTTGATACGGCTGGTACGCTGGTCGGGGTTGCGACGAAGGCAGACTTGATGGATAAAGATGGTAAGCTGCCTCGTTTGAACCGTGCGCTGCTGGCTGATAGTACGGCGACTTCTGTAGGGGCTGTTCTGGGTACCTCAAATACGACGTCTTTCGTCGAGAGTGTATCAGGTGTTGCTGTCGGTGGACGTACTGGGTTGACGGCTGTCACCGTCGGTGTATTGTTCTTCCTGGCATTGTTCTTTGCTCCACTGGCAGGTATGGTTCCTGCCTATGCTACTGCCGGAGCCTTGTTCTATGTTGCTATCCTGATGATGTCAGGCTTGGTGAGTGTAGACTGGCGTGACTTAACAGAAGCGGCTCCTGTAGTTGTAGTTTGTCTATTGATGCCGTTAACATACTCCATCGCTGAAGGTATCGGCCTTGGCTTTATCACTTATGCTGCGGTTAAAGTAATGAGTGGCAAGGGAAGAGATGTAAATGTTAGCGTATGGGTTATAGCAGCTCTATTTATTGCTAAAATTATCTTTTTATAACAGTTTATAAATATATCCAGCGACAATATCGCTGATTCAGAGGTTCATCGGATATGAGTAATAAGTTCATCATTACCTGGGACAACATGCAAATGTATACACGTCAGCTGGCAGAAAAACTGCTTCCGGCTGATCAGTGGAAAGGTATTATTGCAGTTAGTCGTGGTGGTTTGGTTCCTGCTGCGATCCTAGCCCGTGAGCTTAACATCCGTCATGTTGATACGGTATGTATTTCAAGCTACGACCATGACCACCAGCGCGAAATGAAAGTGCTAAAGCAAGCTGAAGGTGATGGTGAAGGTTTCATCGTTATCGATGACTTGGTAGATACTGGCGGTACAGCTGAGCTTATCCGTGAGATGTACCCAAAAGCGAAGTTTGTGACGGTATGTGCCAAACCTGCAGGTAAGCATCTCGTTGATGACTATGTTGTCGATATTACTCAGGATACGTGGATTGAGCAGCCGTGGGATATGGCTGTTACTTTTGTTGATCCGATTGCCAAAAAAATAATCACAGACTGATAAATGACGAAAAGGAGCCGATGAGGCTCCTTTTTTTTGTTATTAGCATAGGTCTGAATTTATTCACTTTGGCTTGGTTTCACTGCCTAAGTGGATTTTCGCGTCAAGCCTTGACGGTACAAATGCGGCTAACGCATGGCTCTGATGTCAACCAGAGACTCGCCATTAGGCTTGTTGCGATAGAAATTATTGTAGTTGATGAGATCTATCATATCGTGACCGGTCAACTCACATTTTCTATCAAGCTTGGTTTGGTAAGAGCCTTGAATCTGCTTGCCAGATGCATCGAGCAAACGCCTATTTTTGCATTGACGGCTCCAGATGCCTCACCAGGGTTGCCACCAAGGACCCCGCCGCTGCCAAAGGCCAGCACTGAACTTGAAAAAAAAGCAACATACTGCAGATACCGAGTATTTTCTTCATACAAAGACCACCGTATAAAATACTAACAGTAATATCAGCATAGCTCAGGATGGAAAGTCAGTTATCCATTTTTTTGGTTTTGGGCACACTGCAATAGACTGTTGGATGATATACTTTTGGTATCAATCTCTTTGCGTATCATGACTGATCACCTGTTTGGTGAATACCATTGCTCCTTCGGCTAAGGAGCACCGATTAAGTCGCTGCGCATAGATAGAATTCGAACAATGGAGCTTACCGTGTCTGAACCCTCTAAAACTAATTTGTCTGAAAAGCTGTTTGCACCGCGGCAAACATCGAAGGAGACGTCTAGCTTGGTAAAGCTGGCTAATGTTTCTTCAAAGCCAATGCATAATGCGATTGATGGTGATAGCGAGGCGGGATGGTACCGGATATTGAGGCGCCCGCAATGGGCTTGGCAGGGAATTGATCCTATTGAGATGGAAGCGATCTTCTCGCGCATGGCCAATTCTGAAGCCTTCGCACCAACGATGAACTGCTAGATACAGTTATTGGTTACAAACCCGGAAACTGGATTTACGAGTGGAGCCAATCTGGGGCTATGTACCAGAAAACGGCCCGGGAACTTGTTAATGCTGGCCAGAAAGATAAGGCTGCGCAGGTATTGCTAACTGCCAGTATGTACTACAGCGTAGCGGCCTATCCCCACCTGAAAGGGGATACGTTGGCGGCACAGGCGGAGCTGCAGGCGAATCAGACCTACCGTGAAGCCATGGAGTATATGCCGCATAAAATGAGAACGATTGATGTCAAATATGAAGGTAAAACCTTCCAGGCATTTATTCACCTGCCCTGTACCGATAAATTACTGCCGACTGTTGTCGTTAGCGGTGGTCTAGATACCCTTCAGTCGGATTTATGGCGGTTGTATCATGATTATTTAGGCCCGGCAGGCTTTGCGATGGTAACACTGGACATGCCTTCTGTTGGCCACAGCTCGGCGTGGGCTTTGACGGAAGATACCAGTCGCTTGCATCAGGCGCTGTTACAACAAATTCGAGATGTACCCTGGGTAGACCATAATCGTGTTGCCATGCTGGGTTTACGCTTTGGAGGGAATGCGGCTATCCGTCTTGGTTTCATTGAACCGACCCGCCTTAAAACCTGCATCAGCCTAGGTGGAGCGATACACAGTGTACTGGCCGATCCCAAGCGGCTTGATGCGATGCCTCAGATGTATCTTGATATGATTGCGTCGCGAATGGGTAAAAAAAGGTGTGTCCAGGGCAAGTTTGACTGCTCACCTTCCAGCTTGGTCTCTCAAGCAACAGGGGTTGCTAGGGCGTCGCAAGACCGAGGTACCGATGCTGGGGATCAGCCTTAAGAACGATCCGGTCTGTACTGATATCGATAACCAGCTGATAGCGATGTCTAGCCGGGGGGGCAAGGCAATTACGTTGCCGGAAAAGCCGCTTCACGATGGTTATCATCGTTCGCTAGAGACTGTGGTGGATTGGTTGAAAGAGAAATTGGCCTGAGGCATGTCGTCTAAGTCGCGGGGATGTAAATAAAATGTTGCTATCTCTTGGCTTTATGGCTTAAATGGAATGACGAGAGATAGAGAGGCTAAGTCGTGATTGAACCTTAGCCCTCTGTCTGGCACCCGATGGTTGCTGTTATTGTGCTATTGACTATGGATGGAGATACGCTATGACGACTACAACAACATTTCCGCCTCATGGGCGTCTGATGACGAAACTAACCGCGCTGGGGCCTATTTGCGCCAGCAGCAGTCATCAGAAGGTCATTTCTTTTTTTTGACTGCCTGGCAAGCTGCATCAGCGCCAAGAAAGAGCCGGAAGAACGCGAGTTCTGGGGGTGGTGGCTGATCTTGACCATAACCGATACAGGTTTTGAATATCGGTATCATTTTGGTCGTTATGATAGTAACGGTGACTGGCTCAAAGACAGCGTCCCTGCCAAGCATGAGCAGGCCGTGCTCCAGACGTTGGACGACTTTTATCCGAAATTGACCGGTTTGCTGCAAGATGAGTTCAAACTGACAGTAACGGCTGCCAGTGAGCTTGAGGAAGCAGAGCTGGGCACGGTTGCTTGATCTTTCTCCGAATATATTATCTACAGCCTGATGAAAGATTAATGCGCTTTTAAAGCGCATTTTTCTTGTGATCTAGCAAGGGGATTGATAAAACATCTGAATATAAATTTATTCATCACAATTGTTTAATCCCAATGGCAGATACTAAACATTCAAACGCTACAGAGCAGAACCACGTGGGTGCTCACTCTTCTTCAGAGACCCAGGCGGTTAGACAATCTTCCCCCGTTCAGCAGACAATAGTCATCAAGCTGGGCACCAGTGTGTTAACCGGTGGTACGCTGCAGCTGGATCGGGCCCATATGGTGGAGCTGGTTCGGCAGTGTGCATCACTACGTCGTCAGGGGCATAAGGTCATCATGGTGACGTCTGGTGCGATAGCCGCAGGCCGCGAGCATTTAGGTTACCCCGAGCTACCCAAAACGATGGCGAGCAAGCAGCTATTGGCTGCGGTTGGTCAGAGCCGTTTGATTCAGGAATGGGAAAGTCTGTTTGGTATCTATGGCTTGCATGTCGGCCAAATGTTGCTGACTCGCGCTGATCTTGATGATCGTGAACGTTATCTCAATGCTCGCGATATGATAGTGGCGTTGCTGGACAACGGCATCATCCTGTCGTCAATGAAAATGACGCAGTTGCCACTACAGAAATCAAAGTCGGTGATAACGATAACCTATCAGCGCTGGTCGGAATTTTGGCGAGTGCTGACAAGCTGTTGCTTCTGACCGATCAGCCTGGTTTGTTTACCGCCGATCCTCGCAATAATCCCGATGCTGAGCTGATCCGCGAAGTCCATACTATCGATGAAACTCTGCACAAGTTGGCAGGTGGCAGTGTGGGCGGTTTGGGTACCGGTGGTATGGCAACCAAGCTACAAGCTGCTGATGTGGCTCGCCGGGCGGGTATCGAAGTGATTATTGCTGCTGGTAGCCGACCTGATGTGATTGATGATCTGGTTAAAGGCGAGTCGGTAGGCACTCGTTTTCTACCACTGGAATCGCCATTGGAGAGCCGTAAGCGTTGGATTTTGGCTGGACCTCCACCAGCAGGAGATATCGTGATCGATGACGGTGCAGCAATCGCGGTACAACAGCGTGGGAGTAGCCTGCTGGCAAAGGGGATCACCGAAGTGAAAGGGCAGTTTGAACGTGGAGAAGTGACCCGAATTTTTAATACCAAAGGGGTCTTGTTGGCTCGTGGTATCTGCCGTTACTCAAGCAAAGATATGGCAAAGATTGCCGGAAAGCACAGTCAGGATATTTATCAGGTCCTGGGCTACGAATACGGTCCGGTTGCCGTGCACCGCGATGATCTGGTGGTTATCTGATCACGTACTCGGTGACGTACTGAAAATATTTTGATGATAGGGGAAGAGTGTGAATCTTGAAATTATGGGTAATGCTGCTCAACAGGCAGCTTTCGAACTTGCTACTGCAGCGACAAAGCAGAAAAATCAGGCTCTGGCAATTATTGCCGATGAACTGGAAGCCAATTGTGACGTGATTCTGGCGGCGAATGCCAAAGATATTGTTGCCGCACGCGAATCGGGTATGTCGGATGCTTTGGTTGATCGTCTGCTGCTCAATCAAGAACGCCTTGCCGGTATTGCCAGTGATGTGCGTAATGTTATCAGCCTTAATGATCCGGTTGGCTCCGAGCTGGATAGCAAGGTGCTGGAAAACGGTATGCGCCTCAGTCGCCGCCGTGTTCCTCTGGGTGTGGTCGGTGTCATTTATGAAGCGCGTCCGAACGTGACCATCGATATTGCTGCTTTGTGTCTGAAAACCGGAAATGCCAGCATTTTGCGTGGCGGCCGTGAAACGTTCCATTCCAATATGGAGCTGGTGAAAGTGATTCAGGTTGCTTTGGAGAAAGCCGGTTTGCCGGCGGCCTCGGTACAGTACATTGATAAGCCGGATCGAGAGCTGGTTTCACAGCTGCTTAAGCTGGATCAGTATGTCGATATGATTATTCCTCGCGGTGGTGCTGGCCTGCATAAGATGTGCAAGGAAAATAGCACGATCCTGTCATTATTGGCGGCTTCGGGATCAGCCATACCTATGTCGACCAAACGGCAGATTTGGCGCGCGCACTGGATGTGGTGGAAACGCGAAGGTTCAGCGCCCGTCAGCCTGTAATGCGCTGGATACGCTATTAGTCAGTGAAGACGTTGCCGAAGCGTTTCTGCCTCGCCTGGCTGAGCGCATGAATCAGAGCAAGGTCGCGTTGGTGGCAGACGGAACCAGCTATGCGTTGTTGGAAGGTAAAGCGGCAGATCTTCGCAAAGTGGCGGAAGGTGACTTCGATACTGAATGGCTGAGTTTCACCCTTGGGGTGAAGGTGGTTAAAGATGTCGATGAGGCTATCGCTCATATGCGCAAGCACAATGCCAGTCATTCCGATGCGATCCTGACCAATGATATCCGTTCTGCAGAACGCTTTGTCAATGCGGCAGCTCAGCAGCTGTTTACGTCAATGCCTCGACGCGCTTTACTGACGGTGCGCAATTTGGTCTTGGTGCCGAGGTGGCTGTGTCGACTCAGAAGCTGCACGCCCGCGGTCCGATGGGGCTGGAAGAGCTGACCAGTTATAAGTGGGTGGGTGTCGCTGACTACCTGATTCGCTCTTAGCAATTTATTCCCTCCCTTTTTAAAGGGGAGGGCTAGGATGGGGTTGTGCGAACTCCTTCCCGGCCTCACTCTTTAAAAGTGGGAGGAGCTTTATTAGCTCAGCTTCTTTATCTTTCTCCTGCCTAGCTTCATG
>LLEN01000143.1_pt1 | contig 15357 bp, 19 predicted proteins | sample 595881 | NCBI WGS metagenome assembly LLEN01 (sample SAMN02919314, study PRJNA255460) | bioreactor metagenome | biome: chemostat; feature: culture 2012_10.3; material: sediment; isolation source: day86 10degC chemostat 2012 inoculated with Wadden Sea sediment taken from... | place: Germany: Bremen ...
ATTTCAGTAATACATATAAAAAAAATAAATCAAGACTTTATCATTCGGACAAATAACTATTGGTTAAGCAAGTTAGGGTAATTACAACGTATTTAGCCCACTTGCAAAGGGTAAACCCCTTGGAACCCAAAAAAAATGACAAGCATTTTTTTTCAAAAAAAAGAGCCAGTAAACTAACCGCTCTAAATACACCAAAAAGAAAATTTTAAAAACCGACCACCTTGATCTCTGATTTTGATATCTGATCACTAACCCCAAAAGCTTCTGCGAAGTCGTCCACGTCAACACTGGCACTTGGCGCATATTCTCTATCCTTTAGTGGATTAGGTATAAGACCTGAAAACTCATACTTATCTATTGCGTAGCTGTAAAATCTAACGGTGTCACTATCAACCAACATTTTCGTTTTACAACGCCTTTCAAGTTGTTTAATTGGCTCTCCTTTTGTGTCTTGCATCTTCTTAAAGAAGTCAGGCAAGTCATCTATGGTAGTAATGATCAATAACTTACATTCCCCCATAAACTTGTTGTAATAACGTGCATTCACCATTGATGAAGTATGATTATCTAATAGCTTTAAAAGGTCGCTAAATCCCATTACATCAGGTCTAAAATCATCAAGAATGATGCAGTCTTGCCCCATATAATTATCCATTGGATTTTTACCGCCATCACTTACATAAATACTATGACCTTTCTTTTCAGCATATTCTCTTGCTAGTGTTGTTTTTCCGCTACCAGAACCACCACTTATATAAATTACGTTCATATCTCTCCCTTGTTGTTGAGTTGCAAAAAGGTTTGTCGATAATTCAAGGCTTTATTTATATCGGCACTAAATTCAACGAACTCTAATTCAGTGATATTGTCAGTATTATATAAATCTAATGCTTTCCATTCACCCTTTGAAATGTTGTTTACAATTTCCTCTTTGCGTTGTTTTTTTTCTTATTGTTGTGTGTGTTTATTTTGTCTTTTTCTTCGGAGTAATTAAAATTAGCAATAACTTCATCAACATTATATTGATGTTTTTCAGGATGATTGGCGTGTATTAAATAACGAAGTGCGCTCACCCATTTACTTTTAATTTTATTGATATTGTTATCTTTAACTTTGAACCATTTAGCAATGCAGTGAACTTTTTGAGGGCTTTTAAATTTCATCATCAAATGAACATGAGGGGCTTTTAAATCTCCTTTTTTTTGAAGTTTTTCCCATCGCTCGTTTTACCATCTTTTTCATAAGTATCTTTATCATGAACGATATAAGCATAGTCGGTGACACTCTTTCCATTTGTTGCAAGGCTTTCCAATTTTTCTTTTATATACTCTAAATCTAAATGCTCAATATTACTGACCAATTCACATTGACGCATCGTTATAATTTTTTTTGCTCTCCATACTACATAATCTCCATTTTTTTTGTAGACCGTGTAGACTGGTGAAGCTAATTAATCTCTACATTTACAGGTTTCCTATTTAGTAGTCTACAATTCTACACTGGTATAGACAAGCCCAATACCCAGTGTTTATAAGGCTTACAGCTTTGCAGTCTACAGTCTACATTCTATATACATGTAGTAATCCATAAATTTAATTATTGTCAAATGGAGTGCTTGTAATATTTATTGATTTTCATCTTCGAGCCAATGATAACCATCACGTTTAGCTTGATAGTCTGCCTCCATTTCTTTTGCTTGTTGTGCTTCTTCTATTCTTTCAAAGTCAGTTTTATCTTCTTCCATAATACGTTCATATTCATCAATTTCTTCTTGTTGTCGATCTCTGCCTGTCATTTGGTCAATGTGTTGTGGAAGGTCTAATTTATAATCATCATAGAACTTCTGTATCATTTCTACTGAATTGCCAACGTATTTTGCAATGAGGTATATATCAACGCTTTGGCTTAATCGTTTAGTAATAAAATAGTGGCGACATGAATATAAAACATAATTTTTTTTGAAATAAGGTTATTCTTGATTAGTTCTTTTCTGAACTCTCCAAACTTGCTTGAATAGCAGGGTAAAACACCGAATGACGACTCTAAAACTGGTTTATTAATATTACAGAAGTTTTTCTCTGTGATATTTTTATCTGGGTTTTGTATTCTGGCTATTTCAATAAGTGACTCTAGAGCAAATTGACTTATGGCAATATTACGTCCATTTCTTTTATGCTTTGCGGTTTTCCCTTTTGTAATACTGACATGATAGTTATCTTTTTCTTTCTTAAAATCGCTAAAATTTAAATGACCAACTTCAATGCCGGGTCTCACTCCTGTCTCACATAGGAAATTAAAATAATGGTATAAAGTTTGGCGATATTCTTTCGTTTTAAAGTTTGGTCTGCCTGTTGTGTGATACTTTTTAAGTTCTTCAACGATTATCTCATGATCCAATTTAGAAAATGCATCTCGCATCTCTGTTGCATTTTTTTATCAGCCTTTGGCAAAGACGGTAGTTCTGATTTTTTTTAATAATTCTTCTTCCTCAAGAAAAATAAATAATTTGTTAAAACAAGTTTTGTTGATGTTGTATCGAGTTCCTGATAATTCCAAACTCTCAAAATATTGACGAATATTTTTAGTCGTCATGTCTTTAATTGTTTTGTTTTTAAAATACGGAAGAATGAAGTTATTAATGACATGTTGATAATCAGAGTAGATTGGCTTTTGCACTTTTTTTTATCAGTTAATTCTTTTATAACTTGTTTGAATGCATTATTTACAGTCATTACTTTTGTTTCAAGAATTGGTAGTCCTGCGCTTTTTTCTACCTTCCATATCGAACTTAAACGCCCACGCCTTGCTTTTAGCTTCATCAAGGTCAGAGGTTGATAGAGTGCGCTTAATCTCTTTCTTATCTATGCGTAAACGGACATAGTAGCTTTTCGTGTGGTTCTGGCGATAAATGGCAAGCCTTTGACTAAACTTTCATACATGATAAAACCTTTAAGTTGTATAGAAACTTGTATAAGTTATATTTGAGTATGTGTCATGTGCCTTTATTTATCAACTATTGGGCATAAACCTAACCAATTCAAAATCCGTTGCTTTCGAGCGTGACGGTTCAAGTCCGTCCTCGGGCACCATATCTCATATGACAAAGCCTCAACTTCGGTTGGGGCTTTGTTGTTTCAAGGCTTCCACTGTCCACTTATTTCTGCCCACAAGAAAAAAAATCAAAGAATACGCTTGCCAAACCCGCCACATCCTTTACTAATAACAAGATACACAAAATAACGATACAGGAGTGGAGTAGTATGCGAGCAGCAAATCCTGAGTATTTACTGGCAGCACTGAGAGGGATTATCAAGGCGAAAGGGCTGACCTATAGAGAGCTCGCAGATAGGCTCGGTGTCCCTTTGTCCACATTCAAGCGACATATGTATAGCCCGAATATTACTCTTGAAAAGCTGTTGGATTATTGCCAAGAAGCAGATACGACTCTGGAAGAGCTTCAGAAACTGGCGATTAAACTCCAGCACGATAATGATAGTTTCTTTAGCCAAACCCAAGATGAGGTATTCTACCGTTTTCCGCAACTTTACGATTTTTATCGGGAATTACGACATTTGCGTAACCAGGACAGTTATGCCTATATGCGGAAAAAGTATGGTTTGGATAAAACCTCCATTTATGCATACTTGCGGGCGTTAGAAATGCTTGGCCTGGTAAAGTTGGCTGAAGATAACAAAATTCAGTTAATAGGTCCCTTGTACTACCGTTTTTCGGATGACTCGAAGCTGAGTGACAAGTATAAGGATATTCTCAAGGATCAGGCGTTGGAAAACCCGAATTGTGTACGGGTCGGGTTTTCCAGAATGTACCTGAAGGAAGAGCAGCTGGAGTCAATAAATAAACTGCTAGCCCAGGAAGTATTGAAGTACCACAGCGAGAATATGCAAAATCATTCAACAGAGGAAGAATTGCTCCGCAATGTTCTGCTGTTTGTGACCCAGCATCAGCCACTAACCTTTTCTGATGGGATTAGTTCGTTACCTAATTCATTTCTGCAGGATATCAAAGTTGCTATTGATCAGTTCGAAGAGCAGGGGGCATAGCTATTTGCCCCCGCGGTCTTTGTTTTTAGGAACTAGTTGGCTAGGTGACAGGCGATAAAATGATTGTGGGCGCTTTCAACCAGGTCTGGGTAGGTGTTGGTACATGCATCTTGGGCTCGAGAGCAGCGAGAGGCAAAATGACACCCTGTTGGCGGGTTTATCGGTGACGGAACGTCGCCTTCCAGCATAATCCGTTTAGCTCGCTGGCGAGGATCTGGAATTGGGATAGCGGAGATCAGTGCCTGAGTATATGGATGTTGTGGGTTGGCAAAAAGTGTTTGAGTATCACTGAGTTCAACAATACGTCCCAAATACATTACCGCAATACGATCCGATATATGACGAACGACAGAAAGATCATGAGCGATGAAGATCAGTGCCAAATTCATCTGATGTTGCAGTTGTAGTAGGAGATTGATGATTTGTGACTGGACAGAGACATCAAGGCAGACACCGCTTCGTCACATACAATCAGTTTGGGATTGAGGGCTATTGCTCTGGCTATACCAATCCGCTGACGCTGTCCTCCGGAAAACTCGTGAGGATAGCGATCAATGGCTGATTCTGGTAGCCCTACTTTATGTAGCAACTCTTTTGCCCATTCCCGGCGCTCATCCGACATACCTACGCCATGGATTTCGAAGGGCTCCTCGAGAATCGTGCCTATGGTGTGCCGGCTGTTCAGGCTTTCCATCGGATCCTGAAATATGATTTGCATTTCCTTACGCAGTGAAACCATCTCGGATGCGCTGAACTGGGTTATATCCTCTCCGTTGTAGATGATCTTCCCAGCTGTAGGCTCATGAAGCTTAAGCAGGTTCGTCCTACCGAGCTTTTGCCACAACCAGATTCGCCTACCAGTCCTAGTGTTTCACCAGCTTTAACTTCCAGAGAGATCCCGTCAACGGCATGCACGTATTGGGTTTTGCTAAATAGCCCCCCTCGTAAAGGGTAATACTGTTTGAGGTCGACAAGTTTCAATATCGTTTCAGACATGGTTGAGTTCATCCATCATAAAGCAGCTAACGTAATGCATCGGCGCAACTTGTCGTTGCGGCGGGACTTCTGCTGCGCAACGTTCGTTCTGGTAATGGCAGCGGTTTCTGAACCGGCAACCTGACGGCATCTCCTTAAGGTTGGGAACCGAGCCCTGGATTGTATCCAGCTTCGTCTTAGGCTGATCTTCAATACGAGGAATAGAGCGGAGTAGGCCCTGGGTATAGGGATGCTGGGGGGACTCGAACAAGGTGTAGACATCGGCTTGCTCAACGACGCGGCCGGCGTACATTACGACGACTTCATCGCAGATTTCGGCGACAACCCCGAGATCATGGGTAATGAAGACGATTGCCATCTCGTTATCAGATTGGATTGAACGCATTAACTCCAGAATTTGGGCCTGGACTGTGACATCAAGTGCGGTTGTCGGTTCGTCGGCAATCAAAATATCGGGTTTGCATGCTAGCGCCATTGCGATTATGACTCGCTGGCGCATCCCGCCAGATAGCTCATGGGGGTAAACACTAAATCGCTGTCGTGCCGCCGGGATCCGACCCGATGCAACATATCGATAGCAGCCTGTTTGCGCTGGGACTTTGTATATTCTGGGCGGTGTAGCTCGTAGACTTCGCATAGCTGGCGCCCAATGGTATGGACAGGGTTCAGTGCTGTCATGGGATCCTGAAAAATCATCGAGATTTGTTCCCCCCGGATCTGATAAAGCTCTTCCGGAGCATACTGACGAGATCCGTGCCCTTGTAGGTGATGGTTCCGCCGGTCACTTTTCCGTAGGGACGGGGCAGCAGCCCATGATAGAGGCTGCGGTGACGCTCTTGCCGCACCCTGACTCACCGACGATCCCAATGGTTTTTCCTTTGGACACACTGAATGAGACACCATCGAGTACCTTGATATCTCCGTCATCGGTCGTGAAGGTGGTCTCCAGGTCGTTAATGGTTAGGATGTTGTCATTGGTTTGTCTCATTGGGTGACAGCTCCCTTATCCTGGATATAACGCTTATTGATGACGGTGACCGGCGGGAAGGTTTTCCCTGCCTTTAGCGCACTTCTAGTTTTTCTTTTATCCTCGACATCAATCCAGAACAGGCCATATTCCATACTTTTGGCATCCAGAATATCACGCGATAGTTCCGTACCAAGCCCTTCGGGCAGCTTCACATAGCGCCAGTAGGCGCCGCGGGAAAACGGGACTGAATAGGTCGGGATGACACAGTCGCAGTCGGCTATCATGCCCTGGATCTGGCGTGATAGGCTGGCCTTATTATCGATATCGAACTCAGAATCGTAGGCGTTTATCAGCTGATCCATGTCTGGATTGGCATAGTTGGTGAAGTTATTGGTTTGCGGTTGAGCATTAGATGAATGGAAATACTGCCAGTAAACGGGGAGCTGCGCGCTTCCCATCCCCAAAAAAAAGCAGCTTGGTGCTTTTTCTCCAGGAGAGACTTAAATCCTGTCGCTCCGTCAACCAGCTTTAGCTCAATATTCAGGCCTGCCTTACGCGCTTCTTCTTTGAGAACAATAACCCTCGCGGTATGCATTTTCGATAAATAGGTAAGAGTAATTGTGAGTTTTTCGCCTTTGCTGTTGACCCTGACCCCGTCAGAACCGAGTTGTTGATAGCCAGCCTGAGCAAAGTAGCTGGCTGCCAGATCGGGGTCAAAAATCTTGGCCTGGATCTCCGGGTTGTCATACTGGCCGTAGCCTGATCCGAAACTCTGCAGGCGGACATAGTCGCCGCGCAAAGCGACGTCGATCATCTTTTGGACGTTAAGAGCGTGGGCAATACCTCGGCGGATATTGGTATCATCCATATGGGGAGCATCCAGGTTCAACCAGATCCCTGCGGCCCCTTGTGGGTATTTGTTATAGAGCCAGGCTTTGTGAATATACCCTTGGTCATAGAGCTTGCCTTTGGCTTTTTCATGCCAGATTGAAGGGAAAACCATATAAAAGGCATCAAGCTCGCCTTTCTCGAAGTATTTGATGGCAATGTCGGTATCCCGAATCACCTTGATGATGATTTTGTCGACGTTGTAGCGATGCTGGTAGTAAGGGTTTTTATAGCCCCACCAGTTTTTCGTTTTGACCAGCTGGATGGATTTGCCTTTTCTGACTTTGCCAACTTTATACGGTCCCGTGACGGGTTCGGCTTTCCAGTTGTAGCGCTTGATGAAGTCCTTGGGGATCCCGTTAGGATAGAAATGGGAAGGCTTGGGCATAATGTTCAAGCGCATAAGCAGTTCATCATTGGCGAGTGGATCGGCTGAGTGCAAGGCAAAGGTGTAGTTATCGTAAACGGTGATACCGGCAATCTTGTTGGTAAAGTAATCTTTATACCAGGGAGCTTTGATATGCTCGCTTCTCATGTAGTCAAAAACAAACGAGAAATCCTTACTGGTAATGGGTTTGCCATTTGACCATCGGGCTTCTTTGTTAAGCTCGAAAAATATGGTCCTATGATCATCACCAAGTGCCCATTGCTTGGCAATGGCCGGTAGGTACTGGCGGGTATTTGGCTGTTGCTGGAGCAGAGCCGGATTACCGTCGAGCAAGAAAGCCCTGAAACTGCCGTTGGAGTCGGGGCCAATCGTACGTAGTGTCAACGGAAAGCTAGAGATGTGCAGCCGGTATGTTCCGCCTGGTTTGGCATTGCTGTCTGCAAACACTGGCTGATCAGTATTGGATATCCAGGTTAAGCCCGGAGGAAGCTCTGCTGCAAGTACTCCCCCTTGAAACAGCGCATAAACGGCCGTCATTAGGGTCGCAATTATAATTCGTTTCATTTTTACTCCATACTTCATGATCCGCGATGGCTACCTTGCTATCGCCTATCCTTGTTAATTGCGATTAGATATATCGGGTATGTTTTTTTTGGGATCAAACGCTTCTCTCACGCCCTCTCCGATGAATGTCACCATGGTCAACACCGAGACAATGGCAAAGACGACAGAGCTGATGATCCAGTAGCATCCAGATTGGATTTGCCCTGTTGGAGTAGATCTCCCCAGCTTGGCGTTGGTGGCATCAGCCCCAGCCCCAAATAGTCTAGGGCGGTTAATGTCGTAATGTTGGCGACGATGCCGAAAGGGGCCAGAGTGACTATCATTACCATGGTATTGGGCAAGATGTGCTTGATGATCACACGCCAGATGCTAGCGCCCTGGGCTTTGGCTGCCATGACATAATCCCGGGTTTTTTTTCCTTGTAAGTCATGGTTCGCATATACCAGGTGATGCTGATCCAGCCAAACATCACGTTGATGAAAACGAACAGGAAGAAGCTTGGCTGGATGATTGATACCATGATCATGATGACGTATAGAAAAGGCACCATGGACCAAACTTCAATGACCCGTTGCATGGCAAGATCAAATTTCCCCCCAAGTAGCCCATCAATGAACCGATCAATACGCCAATGGTATAGCAGAGCGTCAAGGTCAGCATTGCGAACCAGATGGCGATCCGAAATCCGTAGATCAGGCGTGCCAGTACATCACGGCCGGAGCTGTCGGTGCCGAGGAAATGCTGTTCTTTAAGTGATGGTGGATTGGGCGGGTAATTGATGCCGTCAAAGTCTTGTTCATAAGGATTCCAGGGCACGATAGGCATCAGTACCAGTTGCCTTCTTCTTGCTGAGAAAAATGCGTTTTTAACTCGCGGTAGTTCACTTCATAGCCATAGTCTAGCCCGAACATGTCACCGGTTTTAACATCGGTGTATGTCGGAAAAAAAACCAACTGCCATTGTAAGAGACCATCAGGCTTTGCTGTTGACGAAGACTTCAGCCACACAAGACAGCAAGACGAGGCCCGTCAGGATCATGAATGAGTAATAGCTTCGCTTGATAGAGCGGAACCGGCTGATTTTCTTCTTTGTTAATGGATTTAACTGCATGCTTTAGCTTCCAAACTTAACCCGAGGGTCAACCATTGCCACGCACATATCCGATAAGATATTGCCAAACATCAAGAGCAGCGATGACATCGCCAGGATGCCCATCACCACGGGGTAGTCCCGTTCAATAATTGATTCATACCCAAGCAGACCGATCCCGTCGATATTGAAGACGACTTCGATCAGGAATGAGCCCGCGACAAAGACGGACACAACATTGCCAAGGTGGCTAGCTATCGGGATGAGACTATTGCGTAGTGCATGTTTGCGGACAGCCTGTTTAAAAGGCAGCCCTTTGGCTATGGCTGTTTTGACATAGTCTGCCGCCAGGCTCTCGAGCAGGTTGTTCTTCATGGTCATGGTCAAAATGGCAAAGTCACCGATGATGTAGCAGATGAGGGGTAATATGGCATGAGAGAACAGATCGGCAACTTGCTCAGTCCAGAGTAAGTCATCAAATTCGTCGCTGACGAAGCCGCCCATCGGAAACCAGTCCATGTGAAAGGCGAACAGGGAAATCAAGAAAACCCCGACGACGTAGTTGGGAAGGGCATAGCCGACAAAAACCAGTACTGAGCTGATATTGTCGAACTTGGTGCCGTGCTTCATTGCTTTGAGGATCCCGAGAGGAATAGACACCAGATAACTAATTAGGAAAGTCCAGAAGCCATAAAACATCGAGACAGGAAGTCGCTCTTTTATCATGCCCCATACCGGCTCGTAGTACCGGGTTGATTCGCCTAGGTCGAGTTGAACAAGTTTTCCAAACCATTCTTGGTAAGCTTCGAAGATGGGTTTGTCCAAACCATAGAAAGCGTTTAACTCTTCGATCTGTTCTACCGACAATGACTGAGAGCCTTGCTGGCTTCCGGTACCACCATCCATTGATTGTGATTGCATTTGGGCGATCATCCGTTCTACCGGACCGCCGGGAACAAAGCGGGTTAATGCAAATACCATCAAGGTAACGCCGATAAAGGTCGGAATGATCAGTAATAACCGTCGGCTAAAATAGGCTAGCAAGACATACTCCTTTACATCCTTTAAGTAAGTTATTCATATTTTTTTTCGCAGTAAGTTCAATGTGCTAACACGTCCGTGTTATCGCCGTTCGCAACAGGCAAAATATGCCTAACTAACATGAGATAATAATTACAGATGCCTACCGCGCAAGGTGAGCGTGCAAAGCATTACCAAATGGGTCGCTGCGTATCGAGATATGAGGTGTTGTGTCTTATCAAGGTATGCGAGTTGTTTTGCTTTTTTTTCGCTTATTGTGACTTTAACGAATACGAATATTGTTGGTAAAAGACCCGGATATCAACGATATCCGGGTGTGGGGTATGACTTATTTAGTAGTAAGTCGGTAGTACTGGCAGTTGCTCTAGCGCATAACGGTACTGGATGTATTCGCGTCGATCCCATAACCAGATGATTTCTGGGTCGATGTCATAGATGGACGCATCTTCTGGAATCGCTTTTATTTCCTGGTCAATATATGACGCGTAATCTTTCGAATTATCTAGCAATGTTTGCAAGTAGTCTGGATCAATCTCCTTATAGACACGAATGGCATTCCAAGCAGCATGCAAAGTTTCTTTTTTTTATGGCAGCGGCTGTCATCGGTTGCTGGCGAATAACAGTCATTTGCCTTATTAAAAGTAAATTTGGCTGGTTCGGTAATTACTGGGAAGCCTTTCCCTCTGAATAGAGACTCAAAGTGTGAGGCATCTTTGAGCTCTTCAATTGCGGCTGGGTCTCGTAACATAACCAACTGAAGATCTTTAAGACTCCTTAGTCCTTTTGTATTCAAGTTACGTTTAGTTCGTGGATTTGCCTTTGTTAGAGCGGCTAGTTCAACCTCTTTATTGTTGATCAGCAAAGCTTTTTCTGCCATGTGCTTAGCCATGCCATTACGACGGGTAATCAGGTAATTACGGGTTTTCCAACTAAAGCGGAAACTATCTTTTTCGTCACTACCCATACTTGGTTGAGTTAGCGTAATGTCATCGATCAAATCTTTTGAACTGTCAGATAGTCCATATTCTTGGCCCCAACCAAATGCAACAAGGTTATGCAGTAATGCTGAGTACAGAGGGGTGACGGTTTCTTGGGAAAGCTGGAAGTACCATTTCAAGCCAGCAAGATATCCAGGTATATCAATAGCACGTTTGATATCAGGGATATAACGTCTCATGGTTTCTTTCCGTGTACCGTCTTTATCTATAAATATAGGATCCCGATATGAGTCCATTCCGAAGCCTAAATAACCCAGATAAGTTTTAAGTTTTTGCGGTGTGCCTTGAGTACCACTCTGAGTGCTGGAAATATCGATTAGGGCCATATTGGATTTATCATTGCTGCTGCGGTAGTAGCCATTACGCTTGACCAGTAATTGAGCTGCCAGCAGTTTATCCGGCCATACACCAAGTAGATCGACGGCACTGTGGGTGTTTTGATATGGGTTATTAGCCCGCATGTTATCCAGAGATCGACCATCACGAGTTTCAGATAGAACAGTGATTTTTTTTGGAAGCCATTTTCCATGATTGATGTCAGATCAGGATCGAAGCAAGATCGTGGTAAATCTGTTTTGTGCTGAACTGCGCCTTGGTATCGAAGCCACAAATTGGATAGCGGAATGAATTTATAGGTAGGGGCGCTACCGTCTATTTTCACTTTAACTTCACAAACCTTATCCGGATTTTCCAGAACTTGGATGAAGAAGTTTGCTGCCAGTAAGCTAGCATCATAGGTATCACAGATTGTTTTCTGAGCTGTATTTAATGACTTACGTTTATAAGCCGGGGTACAAGATCGGGTATAGAACTCGGAAATGTTGCTACCGTAGCTATTTTCTCCTGCTGCGTTGTTGACCATGGCAATAAGGTTGTCGTACCTGCCTAAGTCTTCAATGACATCACGGATCAGTGAGAATTGGTGTATACGATTTAGTGAATAATTGTGAAGGTTGAAGTCATAGAATTTGTCTCGGCTATCACGACGGTTCACGAGATCATAATTATCCCAGTATTTCTGAATCCGGTATTGGGTCAACTCCAGAATATTGGTTCCTTCGTCGAAACGGTTACAGGTCGTTTGGCTGTTAACATTTTCATCGGTACAGAAGTCATACTGTTTAAGTGTTGCGTCAGGGGAATCCGCTTTTAGACGTTTTTCCAGTTCATCCAGAATCCCCCTTGGGTAAGCTTGGTAGTTTTTCTGTTGCTCATTATCCAACGTTATTAGGCTAACCATTTTTGAGGTTTGACCATTATTATCATCTGGCTGGAGTGTTTCTACTTTTCGCCCGTAGCCGTAGCGCAATGCGGCAATATCATATTTACCGTATGTAGGCAGTTCATCAAAGATCGATGCACCATAGTCCATGACTGAGCTGTAAGCAGGGACTTTATCATAGCCCATTGCATTGATTTCATCCTGCTGGTAGAAGTTGGTTTTATCTACTGAACCCATGAAGTTATGGCGAAGCCCAAGGTTGTGGCCAAACTCGTGCACCAGTGTTGATTTGAACATATGTTTAGTGATGGCATCACTGGCTTTTTGTTGTTGCTCTTTGTTCAGTTCATCCCAAGATTTTAGTTTTTTTATTAGCCTTAGCGGCATAGTCCTTGGAATAGGGATCTAGGTCCTTGTTATCAAAGTAACCACCGCTTATATAATCTATACCTTGGATTAAGCCTTTTGACTTGGTACTAACCCACATAAATTCGGCGGCATACATGTTCTGTGCAGCCATTTTATTGAGCTGTTTTTTTTATAGCTGGCGCTAGCCTTGCTTAAAGTGTTGGCTTCTTGTTCTGTAGGTGTTAGCCAGTGAGGAATACCATTTATAAAGCGAGGCTCAGACTGAACTAATGGTGTATTCGTAGCAGCGGCTACATTATATGAATTGGTTACTAGTGAGCTGTCGGCATTGTTGTCCGCTATATTTATTATGTTATCAGAGTTGCTGTTAACTGTTTGTTCCTGAGGGATAAATTGAGTCGGGCGCTCAATTTCTTCTCGGTTATAACGCATCTCTAGTTCATTCCACATACGTCGTGTGGTCGAGCGAATAACCCCTGCATACTGGTTGACATGGGCATGTACTATTTCGCCGGTCAGTGGGTTTGAGGCTGACGGACCATAGCCCAGCAGGCCGTTATCAACTGGATCAGTAATTAGGTTTAGTACGTTATAGCGTAGATCCCCGGTATGAACACCAGCTGGTTGGCTTTTATTCATTATTATGATTGTCGGAACACCGGTTCCTTTTAATGTACTGTTAATCTCTCGGATCGTTTCTAACGTGATATCCAGATAAAGTTTATTATCTTTCTTGAAGTAGCTGTCACTCAAGTAGTACTCAATCGGGGCATTCGGATTGAAGCGTTTAAGTAAGTTAAAGCTTTGGCCTTGCAGACCAGACTCTCCGGTTAAAGAGCGTTTGCTTTTCTCTACATTAAAGAAGCCAAAACGTAATGAGTCTCGGCCTGGAGCTTGAACTGCTTGATAGTCAGGTGTTGCCAGTTTGTCTAGCTTAACTAAAGAGTAGAAAAAAAACGTGTTTTAAAAGACAGATCTTCCAAGCTGTCGCCAAACTGATAGATATCATCAGGCTGGCAGTGAAAGTACGTTCAACCTCGACGTTTAATACACCGCTTTTAGCATCATATGTCGAACTGATTATACGAGGTTCTGCAGTTTCTTTAACATTATCAGCGGTCCACCAAGCATCAACGGTATCAACGGCCAAAGATTCGACACCCGTATAATCAGGGGTGAAGTGGGTCGTTTCTTCCCAGTTTAGATCGGCATCTTCATTGAGCTCTTCTTTGTTGGTACATTCATCGTAGTTGTCTTCGGCACAACGGTATTGTTGGAACGTGCCTGGAATCTTCAGCACTGGCGCCTGGTTGATGACTGCGGCATAGCGGCTATCTTTATCAGCTTCGATGGTATCTCGATCTACTTCTTCGGCGACAATACCATTGGTTTTATCAAAGCGAAGTTTGACAAGCTTTGGGGTGCCCTGGAAAAATCCACGCTGGGTTGCCGCGTAACGAGGAGTTGCACCTGTTGATGGCATATATAGCCACAGTGATTCTGTATCAAGGGATGATTTTACGATTTGTTCTTGGGCGCGAGGAAGAGTGTCGTAACTTCTTTCCTCTGCGCCACAGCCATAGAGCGCAATGCTCACTAGAGCTGCAATTGCTAATTTCTTATACATGTTGTGCTCACCATATAAATATGATTAAAAGTCGTAATTCAGTGTGATGTAATAGGTAGGCTTTTCGAGATCGAATAGATTTTCGAGCGGATTAGGACCCCTGTCCGGATCGTAATATGTAGCACTATTTGTTAGGCCGGTAGCTAAACTAAATTCATCATTGAATTGGTAACCAATTTCTGCCGTGTAGGTCAGCTCTGGCGAATAACTCTTTCCACGATAGCTCCATGATTTAGAGCTAACTAAATTGGTACTGAAGAACCATTCATTTGGGGTGTATTCGACAGAAAACAAGTTGCTGATACGATACTCCTCTAACGGATGAGCTCCGGCAGTGGTGTATTGGTGGAAGTTCTTCCGTAGGCGAATAGAGTCACTTATCAAAAGTCCTTCGATGATATGATCAAGCGAGTAATAAAACTTAATATTGCCCCGTATCGCAGTATTTAGATCGTTCTTAATCGATTCTTTTGATACTGGGATAAGAATACGGCACCTGCAGACATCGCAATATTGTCTGTAGGATTCCAAATATTATATCTTTTCGCTGTTAACCAAATATCGCTCCAAAATTCCCCTCGTTCACCATCATAGCTATGTCGGCCAGAGATGATTGCTGAGAACTTCGTATCTGAATTTAGGTAGTAATTTATCGTTGCGGTAAGTGCTAAATTACGGTCGGCTAGGTAATGGCTATCCTCATAACCATTTCTGCTGTAATCAATACCAATAGATGCTCCCCATTTTTTTTGTTGTGAGGAACATTCTGAACTTGCTCTTCAGCATGTATGCCATTGGATATCAATGCAGATACCATAGTAAATAGCATCAAGTTAAACTTCATGACTTGCCCCATTCCCTGTGTGACATTCCTATATGGCGTTCCAGGTTGCATACGAAATACAAGTTGTTTTATTATGATTAGAGGGAATCAATACTAATCTACATGCAGATAGCAATAAAACGCTATTGTGAAAGTATCGTGTAATTATTCGTCTGGTATTAAATGGTGAAACCGCCAGTGGCCTGTTATAAATTACTGAATTTTGTGAATTTAATCTTTGGTGGGATCTATGGCTGCTTCGCGAGTCTTTATTGGGGGGAATAGCTGTTTTTTTTATGTAAAAGTCAGCGGTATGTTTTT
>LLEN01000144.1_pt1 | contig 15285 bp, 20 predicted proteins | sample 595881 | NCBI WGS metagenome assembly LLEN01 (sample SAMN02919314, study PRJNA255460) | bioreactor metagenome | biome: chemostat; feature: culture 2012_10.3; material: sediment; isolation source: day86 10degC chemostat 2012 inoculated with Wadden Sea sediment taken from... | place: Germany: Bremen ...
TGTCGCAAGGCCAAACAGCGTTGCGATAACCGACAAAATATCAATGATGTGGCCAAACCAACCCCAGGTGCGATCACCAAGGATAGGGTAAAAGATGGAACGCATTGAAAGTGGCAGGCCTTTGTTATAGGCGAAAAAAAAGCAAGCGAAAGCGCGACTATTGCATACATTGCCCACGGGTGAAGCCCCCAATGGAACATCGTTGCGCCCAAGGCAACTTTAGCAGCTTCGGGTGTATATGCTTCCACACCAAGTGGGGTTTCATACCAGCGTGTAGTAAGCCACTGGCTCTGCAACCCCCCAGAACATAAGGCCGATACCCATGCCTGCTGCAAATAACATCGCAAACCAAGAGGCGTTGGAGTGCTCCGGTTTTGCGTCTATTCCGCCAATACGGATTTTACCAAAAGGAGAGACAACCAAAGCTAAACTGAAAATCAAAAAGATATTACCAGACCACATGATCAAACCATCAAAGTTATTGATGATCTGCCACTTGATACCGTCTAATGCAGCTTTTGCTGTTGAGGGGTCTGTTGCAAGAAGCGCAACAATAAAGAAGATGATCAGTCCAGCACTTATGCCAAAAACTGGATTGTGTACATCAAATCCCCATTTCTGGATGTTGTCCTGACCGACTGTATAGTCAGTATTGTCGATACTGTACTTATCCCTAACTTGTGACATTTTAGTCCTTGTTCGATTAGCACACTAAGTATTTTAAGAGGCTTTGAATCCGTTTTTTTTGTAACGAGACAAAGATAAATTCTTTAGTGTACTTAATGAAATTTTGAAAGATAGTAACAAGAATGAAGATAAAAACCAAATTTACCCTGAAATTGTCCAATAAAAACGCGTATTTATGCATGTGATTGGTTGTTACTTTAGATTAAAATGTTAGATATCTAATTATTTGACGGATTGCGAGTGAAGCGTAATGAGAGTGAAGTCAATTGTCCTCTAAGTATTTAAGGTGTGCATTTTGCTGAGCAAGGTGTCTGGTACTGTCACCCTCGGCGAATCCGATGCGAACAGGGCGGCACGGCCCACAAGGATGAAGGCTAGGGGACTCGGATGGAAGAACTCATCAAGCTATTTTCAAAGTTGGGGAATACTGCCTTGGTCAATCTTCGCCAATTTATCAAAGACTTTAAAGCTGAGTTGTCGATGGCCGTACTGGATTGCAATGGCACCGTCAGGCCGGTCGAGCACCTTGACCACCTAATTGACTAAGCGCTGATTTCTGCTGTCGGCTCAATCAGGTAAATGACCTTGTCGTACTGAAACGTCAGTGATTTTGATAGCCTACGGACTTCGTGCTAGGCAAAAATATCATCGAGTTCATCGAAGGATTCACGTACAGTCCGATGCATGTCCTTGGGATACCGCGGCGGTTGAAATCAGCGATGAAGTCGGAGAGCCAGACATTGGCTTGTTCGATAATGTTAATACCTTTCAGTCGCACCTCCTTGACTAAGTGACCCTGTAATGTTTTATTCGCGCGCTCGACACGGCCCTTTGCTTGTGAACTGTTAGCACAGATCAACTCGATATTCAGATCATTGACTGAGTCAGCCGTTCAGTATGGGCATCATGCTTGCTGACATGAAAAACGGCATGGCGATCACTGTAAAAGGCCGATGGTTTGCCATGTTGATTAATGTATTCGCGAGTAGCGACCACGACCATACTGACTAGCATCCACAACACTAAACGCCCATAAAAACAAAGCCCCAGAAATAGGGGGCTTATTTGTCACACACAACTACATTAAATACGCTTAGATAAAGTAACCTTTCCATTTGTTTCAGAGTAGGTCAAATTATAAGAGGCAACAGTAAATCTATACGTACACATATTGCCATCCAAACCATCACCGGTAAGCACTGGTTTCTCATAATCATCCCTAGTCAAACTAGAATCAGGTAACAAACTTTCTAAAATATCCTCACATTTTTGTACAGTATCGATTATCCGAGGATAACCATATTTATTAAAATGAAGACTGTAAATAGTGTAACCCCAATCCCCATCTCGACCTTCAGAAACATTTGGGTCAGGTTCTCCATCAATTAACCATTTACTATGAAACAAAGAAACAGCAGACTGAAAAGAAAGCTTTAAAATTCAGAAGTGTTGTATCCCATGCATCATCTGTTACATCGAGATATTTTGGCACAGCAGTCACCCCGATCACCATCATAAGAAGAACAACAATCACCAGCTCAATAAAAGTAAAACCATTTTGAGATTTCAATAGTTGCCCCCTTATGCGTATAAAACTAATTGCGCATCACTTATATGCATCGTAGGGCATGAAAAGCATTAATGCTAATGAAACTACATAACCACACTGTAGGTATTAAACACACAAAACCTTTCACCCCGTATTACTAGACGGGGTGACGCAGCGCACCAAATTCCTGCGCAGGAGCCGACAGGCAGGAGAACCCTGCAACCAAAAGACAGCTTATCTGAAGGAAGGTTTTCAACACTTTTCGACATGGTCTGGCACGGAAACTTGAACGGCATGACGGTCACTGTAGGACGCCGTCGGTTTGCCATGTTGTTCAAGGTATTCACGGGTAGCGGCCATATAATCAAATACAGACTCGGTTTCGCTAAAGCGCAGGTTCATCAGACGGCCGGTGGCATCATCAATGTAGACTAGCAGGCAGCATTTGGCTCTGCGACCTTCAAACCAGTCGTGTGAGAGCGATCGATTTGGATCAGTTCACCAAGGCAGTCACGACGATGTCGAGGCTGATAGACTCAACATCGTCGTTTGGCATGGGGAATCCACAAACCGTCAGCGATCATCCATTGGCGGTCCCGTGAAGTTCTGTGAGCTTCTCATGCGCCAGAGTTGGCCCGAAGTCTGAATAATTTTCATGGATGACGGTTAATACCCGCAATTTCAATTTATCATCATGCCAGTGATTACCAGATTGGCCACGCTTTAATGAGAGTAAACCGCTAGAACCAAACGCCACAAAACGTTTTACCATGCGATAGACTTGCCGGGCACTCAAGCTGAGAATACGGGCAGCTTCAACACCAGTTATTCGTTTGTCACAAATGTCTTGGATGAGTTTAATCATCAGTCATGGTCAGCAACATCTCATTGTCTCCAGGGAACACGCTAGAAAAGAGTGCTCTGAAGTTAGTTCAACATGACATTTAGAACTGGCTCAAACCTGACACTTCTAAATGGTTTCTACACCATCAGTGCGCATTATGGTTTTGAGTTATGTTGAGCGGTTTGCTGTGCCTAACTGCTTGATTACGTGGGCGAGGGATATCGGCCTGCGGTCGCTTGCGGCTTGCGCCGTCATCGTGAGAATCGTCAGCAAGTCGTTAGCCCGTAACATAACTTTATAATGCGTATTGATAGCAAAAAGTTGTTCCTGGACGAGAGCCGGCGAATGATTCTGATAGCAAAATGACTTCCCCCTTTGATTGGCCAGCTCAGGAACGCGAGACTGGGTGATTGCATTTCATGCCGAAGGCATACTAGGCACCGCAAAGAAGGAATTTCCAAGTGATGGATTTTCCTTGCGGAGCTGTCCCCCTGATTAACCGCGCTTTGAAACACCTCCTTCCTGCTAGGCCGCTCTTGCTTCTAATTTCAACGAGTAGATAAAAAAAAGGAGGGGTCCCCGTCCCGACGGGGAGGTACCTTTTTTTTCTATCTGCGAGCTGTCTATGCAGCAAGATATCTGCCGTTCGCATTCAGGGCCGATTCGCAAAAAAAATAGGTTGGGGTTCCTGTAACACCCCAACTAAGTCTCGACATCAGGACTATTTACCTTTTTCGAGTACTTTTAGCGCGTACGCTTTTGCTCTTTCTATTTCTTCTGTACTTCCTTGTAAGCTATCAGTTTCGATGGCCCTCATTATAAGTTTTGCATTACTGACTTTTTGCTCTTTATCTTCTATTTCAAATAGCTTGAACGGGTAGTCTGATACTTTAGATAACATCTTAATAAAGCCATCAGTATCAGTAATGTACTCATGCATTCCGATAAGCATCTCTGTATGTGGTACGTGGTTCATTAATATTCCAACCCGCCTAACAAACTCTAAAGGATCAACTTTATCTCCATCGATATCACCTTGGCATATTTCCTTTTCTGAAATTTTGAGAATCTTACTTAGTCGAGATACCTGACTAGCTTTTGGTTCTGTGATTCCTCTTTCCCATTTACTAACTGTTTGGACAGTTACTTCCATTTGTTCTGCAACATCTTCTTGTTTGATGTTTAAACCAATTCGTCTGTCTTTAAGAACGCTACCGATACTCATGTTTACGTAGTCCATACCAAAACCTTACTTTAATTTAAGTTTACACCCACTTTTATATGCCTTATCATTCAAGCATACATTTATATGTATTTACATACACAAAAGTGTTTGCTTAACTTCTTGACAGGATTTTTCTTTGTTCTTCATTGACCAACTTTTTATGCAACAAGACCACCACGAGGGCAACTTGCCACTTGTGGGTCGTCACGTGATTAAAAGGGTCGATTTAGAAACAGGTGAAGAGTTACCACCGTCTGTAAACCAGAAAGTTTTGGAAGGATCATTTAGTACCAAACTGACAATTCGTTGTGATGGTACTCGCGTTCGAGTCGAAGGAAATCCGTCTCGTTGGCAGCGTGTTGATAACCTTTTTGGTCTGCAAACACTCGATGAATGTGTCGCGATTTACAACCATATACTGGCTAGACATGGCTTGCCTCTTTTTACCAAAAACACCCGCTTTGCTCACCGTCAAAGTCCAGATGGTAAAGCCTCATCTCTGATTGGTAACGGGGCGGAAATAACCTTGATTGACTGGACTCGAAATCATGCAGTAGGCAAGGGCAGGGAACAATCATTCATTCGTGGTCTTTCTTCCATGCAGATTGGACGAGGACGAAAACCAAAACTTTACCCTGATGGAAATACCTGTAACTGGGGGGAAGGGTCGACATGGCAGTTGAATAAACTTTACGCCAAGGCAGTTGAATTACAGCGTCACCTCATGAAAGCTCAGCGGAAAAAAAAGAAGGGGTTTTATCTGAGGTATTAGAGTACGTCAATAAGTTGATTGCTTATTGTGAAGCGCTCGGCGTTGTACGAGAAGAACACAGCTTACGACAAGCATTATTGAAACGACACAACCTACAATTTTACGGCAGCGTGACCGAACAAGACTTTTTCCAGCACCTACAAGACATCGAGAACGCAATGAAAACAATACATATATCTCACGACGAACACCAAAGCATAGCAGACCAACTTTTATCACTAGGAGCGGTTAATAGCCGTCAGGCGGCCAATGCCACACAGAGTTACGCCATCATGTGGCAGCAAGGGACCGATATTCGACAAGTTCTTTCGCGAGCTAATTTCTATGTTCACAAAGCCCGCCTTAAAACTATTGGTATCGATATTGGCCAGCAGTTTGATGTCAGCCGCATGTGCCCGACACTCAAACGCTCCGAAGTTATCGAAGTGAAGCCGCTTTCTGTTCCTGATTGGTACAAGCTGCCAGTCGTTGCAGAATCCAACATTTTACCATTTAGAGCCTACGCATAAGGAAAATACCACCATGCCAAAAATCGAAGTTTTTGCAGAAGACGTAAAAATTAACCAACGAACCATGCCGGGTAAAGACGGCAAACCACCACGGGCTATTTACGAGCAGGATGCATATATTTATTGCGAGGGAAAATTTCCTACGTTGATGAAATTATCACTTGAAGAAGGACAGCCGCCATATGCAGCCGGACTTTATACCTTTCATGGCTCTAGCTACATCGTTAACAATTTTGGTAATCCTGAGCTAAAAAAAATACGGCAAAGTGCTCAAAGCATTGGAGGTAGAACTTTAATGCTTAATGAAATGAGAGCAATACAGTACCGAGGTGGCATTGCATTCGTAACAAGGGCTGATGAACCAACACACCAATGTAAGGAGTGTTATAAACCATGGTTTGAGAGTGATTTGTCTATTGTTCTAGGTGAGAAATTTATCAAGTGTCCGAATTGCTCAAGCCGAGTTCGTAAACTGACAGATAAGGCACCTTTAATCCGCTACTAAGAATAAAGCCCGCAATTGCTGTAACAACTGCGGGCTTCTAATCACAACCAACTAAGGAGAGTTGATCATGTCTAACGAAAATTATTCCATTCAAGAAGCAGAAAATCTAGTGATTGTTGCACAAGACATCGCAGGTTTTTTTTAGCTGGTCCAGCTGCTGATTCAATCGGTGAGTTAAGATATGAGCTGACCGATAATCTACATCTGAAATTGAAAGAGCTTCAAGATTACTTGGTAGAACTCAAGCAATTAACCGATATTCCTCGCTGCTAATCTAAAACCCTTCAGTGCGCATTATGTACCTTATGTTAAATACAATATCCGATGTCAGTGTGGGTACATCTATTGTATGTAGCCCATGATCTTTCATCCTTGCATCATAACCTTCTTTTCTGAGTACTGTACAATTTAACAGTATTGGCTATTTACCATAAAATAGGTAATTAGCACCTGTTTTTAATCACTGCTGCAAATGGTCAGTTTGCCTGGTGTTTCAAAATCAGCTGTTAATTACAGCTTGGTTTACTGAACCAAGTTAACCATGAACGTCCGAATCAAAATCCGGACGCCAAACATGATCAATGTCTGGCGTCTGTACCTACAATCTTATGCGGTTATGGCCAACGCCTGGTACTTATTGAGCATTGCATTTAGCTCTGGTGCTAGAATTGGTTTCGCCAAAAAGTCATTCATTCCCGCTTTTTCATATTCGATTTGATCTGAGTGCATCGCATTGGCGGTTAATGCGATTATTGGTATATCAACATTATTTTCTCTTAGCTGTTTTGTTGCCTGCAATCCATCTAGTACAGGCATCGAAATATCCATCAGGACAATGTCAAACTCCTTCCGGTTATTCTCAAGGATTTCGATTGCTTCCTTACCATTATTAGCAATCACAACTCGATGGCCTCGTTTTTCCAACATTAGTTTAGCGACTAATTGGTTTGTATTGCTGTCTTCTGCCAATAAAATACTCAGCGAACGGTCAACGCTTGCTTCTATAGCGGGCTCTTCAACCATTGATGTTTCAGCAGCCTGTATAATTGGAATATAAACAGTAAAACAGCTACCTTCATTTAAAGTGCTTTTTAATGTTATCTTGCCATTCATTTTATCAATCAAGTGTTGGCTAATCGCCAGCCCTAGGCCTGTACCGCCATAGCGCCTTGTGATACTGCCATCAGCTTGAATGAATGGATTAAATAAGTTCTTCTGAGCATCAGATGAAATGCCAATTCCGGTGTCTTTCACTGCAATCTCAGCATATTTATTATTGCAGCTAACATCTATTGAAACTGAACCTTGATTGGTGAATTTAATCGCATTACCTATCAGGTTAAACATGACCTGCGATATGCGATTTTTATCTCCAACCATCACCTTTGGAACTGTTGGAGATATATTCGCACTAAGTGTAATATTCTTTTTTAATTGCTTGCTCATGCAATTGATTAACGACTAGGTTAATGCTGTCCTCTAACTGCATCTCAGCATTAAATAACTCAAAATTCCCCGACTCTATCCGTGACAAATCAAGAATATCATTAATGATCGTTAATAATAGCTGGGCAGATTGATCCATTTGGCTTACCCAGTGAACCTGATCATGGTTAAGACCCGATTCTGCCAAGGTATCCATGAATCCCAAAACTGCATTTAACGGCGTTCTTATTTCATGGCTCATCATTGCCAAAAATTGTGATTTTGCTTTGTTTGCCGATTCGGCTTGTTTTCTGGCTTCTTGCAATTCGAATAGTCGTTTTTTTTGCGATTGGTAATGTCTTTGGCTGTGCCCCTGTAACCAAGCAGTTTACCTTGTTTCGAAAAATACGGTGTTCCACTAAAACTTATCCATAGCCCCCCTTCACTTTTAGGCAGCTGCCACTCAAGATCTTCGAAGGCTTCTTTCATTTCGAATTTTATTTTGAGCTTTTTCTTTAGTGTTGCTTGCTCGTCAAATATTTCGAGAATGCTATCGTTATCAACAACATGGTTTGCCAGATTCGGTGACGAGATATAGGTGAATTGTAAATCAGTATCGACTTCCCAGAACCAATCACCCACCGTTTTGGCAAAATCCTTAAATCGCTGTTGGCTATGAATAAGTTCCTGGGTCCGCGCAGTTACCAATGATTGCAATCTTTCACGATAATCTATATCAATAATAGCCCGTTCAAGCAGAGGCCTAAATCGTTCAAGTACACGACGACACTGTGGAGTAAATTGCCCACGATCAGAATGTAGAAATAACAGAATTGCATCGCCAGAACTTACTTTTACCCCAGTCAATAATACTGAATGGCAATAATGAAGCATTTCATGTGGTAGTCCCTTAAACTCAGAAACCTGCTTAGGAGCAAACAGCGCAATACTTTCACCGTTCATACAGCGAATAAATGTATTGCTTACAGGCCAAATACTTGATTCAAAGAAACGACACGTTGTCACAAGTTCTTGCAGTGGTGTCGTTTCATCTTCCCTCGTTAAAACAAGCGCATGTTCAAAGCCTATATATTTTCGTAGTACCGACAGCAAGCTATTGAAAACCTGTCTCTTACTATTCGCCCCTGCCATGGCTGACATACCTGCGAGAATGGCAGCGTTTTCATCTCGAAGCTGTTTCTCTCGTTCTTGACTTCGCAGCAGATCAAGCAATGTCTCTTGAAGCTTTTCTGACTCAAAACTTGGCATTAACTAGTCCTATGAAATAAAACAGCAGAAATCATGAGGTTTCCATGTGCATTTTCACCACCAACAAACTGGCCCTGCTCACCAAACGTAAAGGGACAGACAAATGGAGTATGATGCATTGCTTTATTCACGTAGTGCGCGACCTCTTCCATTCGGTCCTGTACTCGTAGCATGCAGCCTGCACAGTAAATAGTAATTCCGCCAATCGGGTCTAACTCCCGACTTGCACTGCCTATATCAAAAGCTGAATCGATGACCCTACCCGCCCGTGTTATAAGCCGCTCTTCCGTCCCTTCCATGAAAAACAGCTCTTCACCTTCTTCCACTGTTGCAAATAACTCAATCCCACCTCTTGGGGTCACTTTTAACGGATGCGACAACTTAAAATAGGTAAATCGTGAACCTTACCAGCAATACGCCCTAATGGATTTAAGCTGCTTTTCGAAACTATGCTATTTTCATCTGAAAGTAACGGACCTATCCATTCCTGATAAGTCTCTATGGCCGGCTTATAGTTAAGCTCAACGAGCTCTCGACCTTCAGTTCGAGTGGCTATTGCACTTATACCCGAACTGGCATAACCGGAGTGGAATGAATAGCTGATATTACAAGAAGGGTACAAGACGCATAGTCCAACCCCCTCTTGGCACCGTTGTTCATGTGTGAACAGCCTCCAGTTCCCTTGAACATGGTCGTCGGCAGCACTTCCTCCAATAATGGGAACAGAAATACCTAGCTCATCCTCTATACCCTTAATCACTTCTTCTTCATGACCTGGGCTTGAATGAAGCAAAATTAATGCCGGAAGCTCACCCGGGCGGCCACTGTTTTCTATGGCGCGTAACAGTGCCTGCCGAGCCATGTCATATGGACTCTGGTTAGTTGAAACAATAGCACTGCCGAAAGCACCGGTATAATCACACATTGCCCACAAGGCAATGCCTTCACCACGATTATACTTCATCGGTCATCACTCCCTGGCATGAGGAACAACCAAGGATTTGAGACTCGGGAATTCCGACGTTAATGCTTGCTGGATAAGTTGATCGTCGTAGTTTTCAGAAAAGTACACAAGAATAAGTTTAGGATTTACGATTTTACTTTTCAGTTTGCGAATTGCATCCGAAACAGCGTATTCCGATGCATGAAAAGCAGAAAAACTTGTGGCTATATCCATATTTCCGTATTTATTGTTATGCGTTGCTCTCATCATAGACATTTTTGTCTTTGCAATCAGCAAACTGACACCTTTTTTTTCTCAATTTATGGCTAAAGTCAGACTCTGCTTTACCGCTAACCTGTAGAATTGATTATTTTAGGGACAGTGAAAGGAAGCATGATCAACAACGTCATTTTAGTAACAGGTGGAGCCAAGGGGATCGGCAGAGGTATTTGCGAGCTGTTAGCTAGCAACGAGACAACTATTGTCGCGGTTGATATTGATGAAGATGCCGGGTTTGAATTAGTCGCCCGTGACCCTAGGATCCGCTTTCGTCGCGCTGATGTCACCAGCGAGTCAGATGTATCAACAGTCATAGCAGAAATTCAGGCGCAGTTCGGCAGGCTTGACGGCTTAGTCAATAATGCTGCGATTGCCAACCCTATAATGCACCTGTTGAGTCTCTAGCATTACACGACTGGAATCGGATGATTGCAGTCAACCTTACCGCGCCTTTTCTGGTGGCTAAGATATGCCTCCCGTTGCTAAAGGAAAGTCAAGGTTCCATCGTCAATATTTGTTCTACCCGCGCTGTACAATCCGAACCCAACACAGAGGCCTACAGTGCATCTAAAGGAGGGTTAATTAGCCTCTCACATGCATTGGCTGTCAGTCTGGGTCCCGACGTGAGAGTGAATTGCGTATCACCAGGCTGGATTGATACCAGTAATAATAAACTTCGCGCAATCGATCATAATCAGCACCTCACAGGACGCGTCGGTCAGGTTGGTGATGTGGCTTCAATGGTAAAATACCTGCTTAGTAATGATGCAAACTTCATTACAGGACAGAATTTCACGGTAGATGGCGGGATCACAAAGAAAATGACTTATGCCGAATAAACATCTTTTTCATAGGCTTGAGCATTCAAGCCTGTAAAATATGAACACTACACAGTAAAGCAATTGATTTACATCACTTTTCCACAGTGAATACTGCAATTACAGTGTCATTACCTTGTTTGATCTTAATCGCCCACTCCATAGTATCGTGAACACAGTCAGGTACAGCAAACGTCCCTATCCAGTGATCAGCTTGTTGCTCAAATATTACGGGGATTGTCCCCATATACATATCCACACCTTCAACATTAGCAACTGGTTTTACATTTGTGTTACTAATTCGTAGAACAACTTCAGAATTTGCGACAACCGGGAATGGTGCTAGCGATAATCCTAGTGTCTGATCCTTACCCTCAACAGCACAATATTCTGCTATGATCTGGCATTGGATGGCACTTTCATCTATAGGTACATTTCTATCATAGGTGACTGTTCTCCAAACAAATGCTGTTATTAATACTGCCATCAAGATTAATATTTGAATTAATTTTGCCTTAGTTAATTTCTCTGCAGCCATGATTTTCCGTGCATCCCGTGTTACAGAGTTCAAAGTTTTCACATAAATGTTGCTTAACCGTAAACATAGTGTGGGCTTGACTCTGTCAATCACTTGTTAAGTAAAGTATTATGGATACTGAAAATGCCACTTTTACAAAAAAAATAGCAATTTAAATGCTGAGTTGTTAAAAAAAACAACATGGCAGTTAGATAAGCTTTGGGTGGCATTGCGACAACTAGTTGTTCGCACAAGGAAAGAAAGTGTAGTTGAACAATTCAAATTGGAAGCATGCAACATGAGCCAAGTAAAGCAGCTTGAACAAAACTACAACTATACGGTCGTTCGTCAATTCACCCTAACAACCATACTATGGGGAATTGTCGGAATGAGCGTTGGTGTATTGATTGCCGCTCAACTGGTGTGGCCGGCGCTCAACTTCGATACCCCTTGGTTGACATACAGCCGTCTGCGTCCACTGCATACTAATGCAGTAATTTTCGCATTCGGTACCAGTGCGTTATTTGCTACGTCTTACTACGTAGTACAGCGTACATGTCAAACAAGGCTTTTCGGTGGGAAGTTAGCATCGTTCACCTTTTGGGGATGGCAAGCCATTATCCTATCCGCAGTAATTTCATTGCCTATGGGTTGGACTTCCGGTAAAGAATACGCAGAACTGGAATGGCCGATTGATATCGCCATTGCTGTTGTCTGGGTTTCCTATGCCATTGTCTTTTTCGGTACCATGATTAAAAGAAAGACGTCGCACATTTATGTTGCGAACTGGTTCTTCGGTGCCTTCATCTTAACGGTAGCAGTCCTCCACATCGTGAATAGCTTAGTTATCCCTGTTTCTATGACTAAATCATATTCGGTTTATTCTGGTGCGGTGGATGCGATGGTTCAGTGGTGGTACGGGCATAACGCAGTAGGTTTCCTACTAACAGCGGGCTTCCTGGGTATGATGTACTACTTCGTACCTAAGCAAGCAGGCCGACCTGTCTATTCTTACCGTTTATCTATCGTGCACTTCTGGGCGCTAGTTTCTTTGTATATCTGGGCCGGTCCACACCACTTGCACTATACAGCACTACCTGACTGGACTCAGTCATTGGGTATGGTGATGTCACTAATCCTATTTGCGCCTTCATGGGGCGGTATGATTAACGGTATCATGACGCTGTCTGGTGCATGGCACAAACTACGTTACGATCCAATCCTACGTTTCTTAGTGGTTTCATTGTCTTTCTACGGTATGTCTACCTTCGAAGGCCCAATGATGGCAATTAAGACTGTTAACGCCCTCTCTCACTATACGGACTGGACTATCGGTCACGTTCACTCTGGTGCGTTAGGTTGGGTTGCAATGGTTTCTATCGGTGCGATCTATCACCTGATTCCTAAATTATTCAGCCAAGAGCGTATGTATTCTGTCAAGTTGATCAACGTGCACTTCTGGTTGGCAACGATTGGTACAGTTCTGTATATCGTGGCAATGTGGATTTCGGGTGTGATGCAGGGGCTAATGTGGCGTGCAGTTAACACTGACGGAACATTGACTTATAGCTTTGTTGAATCGCTGCAAGCCTCTTATCCGTTCTACTTTGTTCGCTTTATTGGCGGGTTAATCTTCTTGTCTGGTATGTTCTTGCTTGCGTACAACGCATACAAAACCATTGCAGCACCAAAAGAAAGCCTAAAAGCAACCGAGCAACCAGCATAAGGAGTTCCGACAATGGCTAAAAATCGTCATGAAATTGTAGAAAAAAAATGTCGGCCTTCTGGCAATCCTTATCATCATTGCTATCAGCTTTGGTGCGCTGGTTGAAATTACGCCGCTACTTTATCAAGACCAAACAACTGAGCCAGTTGAAAATCTTCGTCCTTATACGGCGCTAGAGATGGAAGGTCGTGATATTTATATCCGCGAAGGCTGTAACGTATGTCATAGCCAAATGATTCGTCCATTCCGGTCAGAAACTGAACGCTATGGTCACTATTCTGTCGCGGGTGAAAGTGTTTGGGAACACCCATTCCTATGGGGCTCAAAACGTACAGGTCCGGATCTGGCACGTGTTGGTGATCGTTACTCTGATGACTGGCACCGTGTTCACCTTCGCGACCCTCGTGCAGTAGTTCCTGAGTCAAACATGCCTGGTTTCCCATGGCTGGAAGAAAACATGCTTGACGGTAAGTTGACATCGAAAAAAAACTTGCGGTTTTCCGTGACATGTTTGGTGTTCCTTATACAGAAGAGCAGGTTGCTAATGCCGGTGCGGAAGTGAAAGGTAAGACTGAAATGGATGCAGTTATTGCTTACCTTCAGTCTCTCGGTCACGCAATGAAGTAAGGAGATACAATGGATATTGGAACCGTTCATAGTATTTGGACCGTAGTACTGTTCTCCAGCTTTATTGGTATCGTCCTCTGGGCATATAGCAAACGCCAAAAATCACGCTTCGATGAAGCCGCAAACCTTGTGTTTGCTGACGAAGAGAAAGATATGGCAACGCGAGAGAATGACAGGAGCCAGGAAGCATGACTACGTTTTGGAGTCTATGGATTAGTATCATCACTATTGCCACCTTTGTTGGTATGGCAGCCCTGCTTGTCTGGTGTAACAAAGACAAAATGGGCATCGAAGAAGGTGAAGATATGGGACACGAATACGATGGTATTCGTGAAATCAATAACCCGCTACCTAAGTGGTGGTCCTACATGTTCTGGGCCACCTTGGTATTTGGTGCCGTGTACTTGGTTTTGTACCCAGGTTTAGGTAACTTTCAGGGCATTTTAGGTTGGCAAAGCTCTGATCAAGAAGTCCGTACTCTTGAAGAGTCAAATGCATCAATTGCAAAAGCTCATCAAGAAAAACGTTTAGATCAGTACGCTCGAGAGCTTGATGATGCGAACGCTATGTTCGGAGAGACATTCAAGCGTCTGGCTTATGATGCATCAGGAAATGTGCTTCTCCCAATAACTGAAATCGCCGCTAATTCAGAAGCGATTAAAGTTGGCCAACGCCTGTTCATCCAAAACTGTGCGCAGTGCCATGGTTCTGATGCACGCGGTCAGCTAGGTTACCCTAATCTAGCTGACAATGCTTGGCTGTACGGGGGTGAAGCTGAAACCATCAAAACAACTATCATGGACGGTCGCCACGGTGTAATGCCAGCTTGGATTGATTCGCTTGGTAAAGATGGCGTAAAAGAAGTTACTACCTATGTACTTGGTATGTCTGGACGTAAAGTGAACGCAAAAGAAGCGGCTGCGGGTAAGCAACGCTTCGTTATGTGTGCCGCTTGTCATGGAACAGATGGTAAAGGTAACCCTGCATTTGGTGCGCCTGACCTAACTGATAACACATGGCTATACGGCGGCTCTCGCCGCGCAGTAGAAGCCACTGTTACGCACGGTCGTCAGGGCGTAATGCCAGCATGGAAAGATATCTTAGGTGAAGAGAAAATTCAGCTGATTTCTGCCTATGTCTGGGGCTTGGGTAACAACACAGACAAGTAACAACATGGTTAATACTCGGTTACATATTGATTGGAAAATTAGTAATAAAAACTGAGACATAAGACTTGGCCCCTGATAATTTCAGGGGCTCTTTTCATCAAAGCTTCAAAGGTAATTATTATGCGTAAACCATGGTATAAGCAGTTTTGGCCTTGGTTCGTTTTTGCCATCCCTGCAACATCAATTGTGTACAGTCTAACTGCCGTTTATATCTTTTCTCAGAATCAAGTCGACCTTGTAGCAGAAAATTATTACAAGAAAGGCAAAGCGATTAATTTAGATCTTTCTCGTCTCCGGGTTGCTGATGCACTTAACTTAAAAGCATCTGTCAGCGTTGCCGATACCAATATCGAGGTTAATTTTGATAAAGGTGATCTCAAGAGCAATCCTAACTTGCGTGTCACTTTTACACACCGTACCC
>LLEN01000145.1_pt1 | contig 15262 bp, 17 predicted proteins | sample 595881 | NCBI WGS metagenome assembly LLEN01 (sample SAMN02919314, study PRJNA255460) | bioreactor metagenome | biome: chemostat; feature: culture 2012_10.3; material: sediment; isolation source: day86 10degC chemostat 2012 inoculated with Wadden Sea sediment taken from... | place: Germany: Bremen ...
CATTAGCACGTGAACTACTAGCAAACACTGAAGTAGAGTGGATTGGTTTGGGCGCTCGTGATTCATTGCGTCTTGAGTGCGGTTTATGTCTATACGGTAATGATATCGATACAACAACGACGCCTGTTGAAGCCAGTCTGTTGTGGGGTATCAGCAAACCTCGCCGTGCTGACGGTGAACGTCCGGGTGGTTTCCCGGGTGCTGACCTGATCCTCGAGCAAATCCAGACGAAGGATGTCGCACGTAAGCGTATCGGTTTGCTTGGTCAGTCAAAGGCACCTGTCCGAGAAGGCAGCAAGCTGTTTGACGCCGATGACAATGAAGTTGGTATCGTCACAAGTGGTACATTTGGTCCAACTAAAGGTGCACCGGTTGCAATGGCGTACGTGAAGACTGATCTGGCTAAGATTGGCACTGAACTGTTTGCAGAAGTTCGCGGTAAGAAGTTACCGATGACTGTTGAGAAGATGCCGTTTGTACCACAGAACTACTACCGTGGTTAGTAACAACAGTTAAACTGATTGATATCCAATGAAAAGGAGCCGCTGGCTCCTTTTTTTTATTGAGTGTCTCATTAATAAGTTGGCATTGTGCTTGTTGATCATCTTCACTTAAAGGGGCAAAACTACCTTGGTGGAATGATGATGAAACGAAGTGCACTAGTTATTGTTGGTGTGGCTGTTCTAGTTATGGCGCCTGCACACTCAGAAACCTTGTTGATGACATATGATGAATACATGGATCGTTGTCTTAATACATATGGTGAAGACAAGGTGACCAAAAGTGTTTGTGAATCTCAATATCAGGCCATAGAGAAGAAAGAACAGGAGATGACGGCACAGGCTAGTAGTAATGAACGAAAGGCGTGGTTGACTGAATCGCCGCAAAGTGGTCAAAAAGAACGCATTAAATGAGTACATGCTTTAGATAGAACCTGTACTAATATTCAAGCGCGATAACGGGAGGTGGGTTAAGACCTTTCTGAGCCATATATTAAAAACAGTGCAGAGATCACTGTGTATAGATACTGCTATCCGTTGACCTTTTAAAAGTACCAGCAACGTTTCTTCGCTTTCATTTTGACTGCAAGTAGCCCCATCGCGACATATTCGGGACTGGTGTATGCTGCGATCAGCATTTTTTTTCATAATCATCTCTAATGTGGTTCTGGTTAATATCTTCACCGTAAAGGTTTTATATTTTGTGTTGATAAAGAGTGGAAGCTCAATAGTACTGACTCTCCATTTTGCCAGCAACTCGAGTGCATTGTCTTGATTGCTTCTGGGGTGTTGTTCAGGTTCGATTTAGCCTTCATCAGTAGTATCAACAATGTAACCTAAACAGAGGAAGACATATTGGACACCATTGTTAGTTTGTTATTTATTTTAGTTAGTGTTTATACGGTAGTTTGCGTTGTTCGTGCGTTTAAAGCTATATCGAGTTCATCTGCCGCTGGCATTGAAGGGATACTGGTAGAGCCGGGTAGTTTGTATTGCCATGCATCGAATCGGGCCAAGCTAATTAATCAATAACCCAACTAATCAATAACAGTGGAAGCTAATGTGTCATACAGTTCACTTCCTCCTTTGCTGTTAGTGAGATCATGGCGCTTGTAATACCCATCGTAGATGAGGTAATACCTTGATGTGACAACAACACGGTTGGATAAAAAGTAGCACGGCGCGTAGGCTTGGTGGCTACTGGTTGGATAAATTATGCAAAATATGCTGTTTGAAATATTGCTAGCCATTGCTGCAATAATGATTGCAATCGGGTTGTATTCAGCAGCTGTGATGGCATAAGAAAAAAAAGCACCGAGAGGTGCTTTTTTTTGTATACCCAAGTAATTCACGCTGAAACGAGCATCTTGAGGTAACTTGGGTATATTAGTTAATTTTCGATGATCTGTATTGGAAAGGTGACTACAACCTCAACACCCTGATTATCGATACGGTTTCTCAATTGAATATCACCGTGATGGTATTGGGTGATCAGCCTGGCAATAAATAGCCCCAGCAAGGTGCGGCTTGGTTTGTTTCTGTTGGCTGCGGACCGATACCATTGAATTGAGCAGTTGGTCAGACATATTCTCAGGCAGTAGCGGGCCGTAGTTACCCACCGTTAGAATTGCCGATGAGCCTGCTGGATCAATGAGACTTCAATAGCATCTTTATCGTTGCTGAAATCTTCCGCATTGGCAATTAGCTTGTCCAGTAGCTGGGCGAGGTAGTCAGGTGCTCCGAAAATGAAAATGTCCGACTTTTCAGTTTGTACATCAAAAGTCTGATGCGGATAAGCCATCTGGTACCTTGCATGCACCTGTCACAAGCTCGTTGAGAGGGAATCGTTCTTTCTCTGCTCCCTGCAGACTCTGCTCGATACGCGTTGCTTCCGTCATGCTCGAAAGGATAGTACTTAGTCGATGTACACCATCTTGTGCTCGGGCAATATAGCGCAGCGAGTCTTCATCCTGACTATGCATTGCGAGGTTTTCTATTGAGGATCGAACGACGGCAACAGGCGTTCTCAGTTCGTGAGAAAGACGGGAAGAGAGGTTCTCCAAATAGTGGTTATACTGCCCCAGTCGGCCAACCATGGCGGCCAAACTGCGGGATAGGTCGCCAATTTCATCGGTATCTTTTGTCGGGGAGATGAGCTGCTGAATGCGTCCTTGGCTATCGATGGCCTGCTCCGCTTCATCACGCAGACGACGAATTCGAGAGGAAATTTTTGAAGCAAACAAAAACAGCGTGATAGTACCTATCGCTATAATGGCCAAAATAGCATTAAAGAGTTGCTCCATTGCCCGGTTTCTTAGCGTTTGAATGCCTGCCGTAGACTCTTCGGCAATGACCGCGCCCATGACATTGTCACCGAGCCAGATGGGGTAGCTGCCGCGAGGATCATGCTTTTCCATCTTCAGACTGGCGCCAGTGTGAATAGCCCCGACCATTTAGAGCCTGGGAAACATGAACGCCTTTGACCAGTGCTGCATCCTTGAGGGAATCAACAAACTCGGTAGGTTCGGAAATGAGGTAACGGTAATAAAGGGGGTGGAGGATTTTTTTTCTCGATGGTCGACCACCATGAGCCATCATTATCTGCATATTTAACCGATGATGACCAAACTCCGTTTGATTCCTGAATATCGCCCGTCTGCGCGAGTACACGCTGGTGGCGGTCGATAACCCAGATACGAGTACTGGTGTGTCCCATGCCTTTTAGGATCTTTTCTATTTCTGGTGAAGGCACCAGTACCGTTCCCAGCCGATTGAGATGAGAGGTATTGGAAGTGCCGATAATAGTATCGATTTCTCGATTTTGGGCGTTATTGACATCATAAAACGCAAACCCTAGCTTATTGCCGAGAAATGAAAGCGGTAGCCTGAGTTCGATGTTGTATCCTTTGTCGGTAGTACGCCAATAGCCTTGAATTTGACTCTGTAGGATCAGGCCGCTAGAGTCGGTGATGTCATTGGTAATTTGCCACGCATTAACCCAGCCATCAGCGTGGGCTGAAACCACGTATCGGAAAAACTCACCGTCAGGGGACGTCATGGCAATGATTAGGTGGTCATTGCGATCGACACGAACGGAATTCTTTCGGCGTAGGATCGGGCTGCTATCGGTCACTTCAAAAGCGGCGTACAGGTAACCTTCATATTTGCCGACTAGATGGCGGAAACTGATACTGTTTTGGTTATATGGGCGGCGACTGAACTGAACATATTCGCGTCCGTAATGCACCATTTTGTCGTCATAATCTGTCCAGTCCATTAGCTGGCCATTGAGGGTGATCGGGTTTTGTAGCTCATATGCGTATAAGTCACGCCCTTTCCTGACGGACTGCAAAAAGCTGGCTTGAGTGCTAAATAGCTTAGGGCGCTCGTTTAATGCTGTGGCGACAGCGCGAGTTGTGCCGACCAATGTTTGTTCCTGACCCTGACGTAATAGCTTTTCCATTTCAAGAATATATTTATAGCCGACCCAGGGTAGGGTTAGCAGAAAGCTAGAAATCAGAATCACTTTTATTCTGAGGCCGATACGAAATTTAGGCATAGTATTGTTCAACCTCAGTTATGAACCCCATCGGTAGCCCATTCCATATACCGTGTTAATACAGTCAAAGCTGTCATCATATTGCAGGAATTTTTTTTGCGGATCCGTTTACATGGGACGTGATAGTGCTGTCGTCGACGACAACCTGAGCCTCATCCATTAAGTCATGGCGACTTTTGACATGACCTGGCCGTTTTGCCAATGCATAAACCATCCAGAATTCAGTGACTGTCAATTCCACCAGTTCTTTGTTCCAGAAGATCTGCATTTTGTTCTTATCGATTGTGAGCGATCCGCGCTCAATGAGGGTTTCCTGCTCGGTCGGGGTGGCAAGAAGATCGCTGCGACGAAAAAGTGCTGCGATGCGAGCCATCAAGTGGGGGAGACTAGTATCCTTTGTCAGGTAATCATCCGCTCCCATTCTCAGGCCGCAAACGGTATCAAAATCACTGTCTCGTGCAGTCAGGAAAATAATAGGCACGGTTGGTGATAAAGCTCGTAGTGATTGGCACAGCGAAAAGCCACCGTCAATTTCGTTCTGAAGACCGATATCAATAATGGCAAGATCCGGTAGGTTTTGCTCAAACGCAGCTTGTGCATCCGGTCGGTTGTCATACCCTTGCACGTTGTAGCCATGTTTTTTTTAATACATCGATATAGTTTTCACGAATAGCAGCTTCGTCTTCGACAATCACAATTTTCTTCATGTACTACCTTAGCAGATGATTTTACGGGTATTGGGCTGTTGATATGTGCTGACTATACAATAAAAAAAAGGCCGAATAAAGCCACAAGAAGCGATTGCCATTTTTTTTGCCACAATTGATCAGCATATTGCCCTTTTTCCTCCTCAAGATTGCCAGAACTAATTGGTTTAATTACCTCATCGAAACGACATCAAACTAAACCAAAAGCAAAACAAGCAGTCAGCACACTCTGAATTGATGAGGAATAAAAAAAATGAAAAAGCAGTTAATCTCGACACTTATTGCAACCACGCTAATGGCATCGGCAATTGCACCTGTGGCTCAAGCTTCAGAAATGCAACCTTCTGAAATTAATGCCGGTCAAGATACCTATACAGTCGGTAAGGACGAGCAGTTAATCGGCTTAGGTTCCGGTGCAGCGTTCGGGGCCATTGTTGGAGGGCCTGCTGGGGCGGTGATAGGTGCAATTGTCGGCGGTATTGCGGGTACAGCAATGGGACAAGAGCAGCATATCAAATCACAAGACGAAGAGATGGTAGAGCTAGCGGCGCGAAATACCGAACTTGAGCGCATCAGTCAGCGATACAACCAGTCACAAATTGAGATTGCCCGTTTACAGCAGGAAATGATTGAGCAAAGCATAGAGCGTAACACCCTTGAACAGCGTCAGATTGATTTGGCTTTAGAGATGAATGTGCACTTTCGAACCGGTTCCGCAAAGATTGAGCCGCATTTTGAAGAGCAACTTGTAGAGTTGGCAGAGCTAATGAAACAGGCTCCCGAGGTGAAATGGGAACTGTCTGGTTATGCCGACCGTCGCGGTGACAGTCTTAAAAATTACAACCTGTCACAACAACGTGTTGAAGCCGTTCGAGTGTATTTAGAACAACGTGGTGTTGAAGGTAGTCAGATCTTTGCATCGGCCTATGGTGATCAGGAACCACTAAAAGTTGAGCAAAATTTTGAAGGTGATTTCTTTGACCGTCGAGTGACACTTCGTAGCAGTCAGAGTCAGGTTCGTACCGCGAACACAAATTAAATAGGGTCGATGTAGTATGAGCCAAATGAAACCAAAAGGAGCACCTGGCTGGGTGCTTCCACTTCTCATCATTGTTCTACTTACAATGCAGTTAACGGTAAAAGCAGAAGATATTAAAGATCAGAAGATTGAGATTTTACATGGTGAAACGCTGGAGGCTTGGAATGAACTCGAGCCAGTGGCTAATAAGGAGTGCGAATAATGATTCTGGACGAACAACTATGGTTAACTGTGCTGTTGAAGCTATCAGTACTCCACTTAAGCCTCGTTTATTGCTAGATCTTGTTTATTACTGGATTCCGTTTATTGTTAGGAGAGGCAAAATGCGGATAGAAAAAAAACTCGCCAGACGGCGAGTTCTTCTCATCAGCTTGCTGTTACAGTACTGCGCGTAATCGGTCTTGGACGACTTCAACCAGCAGGTCTGGCTGAAACTTGGAGATAAACCGGTCACAACCAACTTTCTTTACCATCGCCTCATTGAAGCTGCCGCTGAGCGAAGTGTTAAGGGCAATATACAGATCGCTCATCCTTGGATCGTTACGGATTTCATGGGTTAGCTTATACCCATCCATTTCTGGCATTTCGGCATCAGTGAACATCATCAAGATTTCATCGTTGATATTCTTGCCTTCATCGCACCAACCTTTTAGCAGGTTCAGTGCCATTAGACCGTCGCTGGCTTCAAGGAGCTGGAGTCCCAACTGCGATAGCGTATCGCGGATCTGTGAGCGGGCCGTAGCCGAATCATCGACAATCAAGACTTTGCGCCCATGGAAGTGGTTCACGATATTGTTATCGAGGACTTCTTCGGAGATCTGAATATCATAATCAATGATCTCAGCCAGTACCTTTTCAACGTCGATAATACTGACTAGCCTGTCAACACCATCACGTTGCAGCTTGGTAAGGGCAGTCAGGTAGTTATTTTTTTTCCGACTTGGCTTGGTGGTGGCTGGATATCTCGCCACGTCAAATTCTCAATGTTCATTACCTGACCAACAAGAAAGGCCTGTACCGAGCGGTTGTACTCGGTAATGATCATATTGCTTTCACCGTTTCTCTCAACCGGGCGCATACCAATAGATTGGCGCAGATCGATAACAGGGATTGACTGGCCCCGGATATTGCAACGCCAGTAATATTAGGGTGTGAGCCAGGAAGAACGTTCAGCTTAGGTAGCTTAACGACCTCTTTGACTTTAAACACATTGATGGCAAATAGCTGTGATGAGTTCAGCTGGAAGATAAGTAACTCGAGTCGGTTTTCACCGACAAGCTGTGTACGCTGATCAACAGAATCTAAAATATTGGCCATAATTTGCTCGGCAGTTCACAAAATTATTAACATTATCATCAAATTATATGTTGTTCGCTAAGCAAAAGTCACGTGTTATATAGCGTTTCCTGATAGCATGGTAACAGGTTTAGTGGCAACTCTGTGATTATTATCGCTTTCTCACGACATTCTTTCGTCTCTGCGGACTCGGTAGTTGCTATGAGGACCACTTTTTGGTTGGCATTACTCACATTGATTTATTCTCTGGTATTGAAAGTCGTATCTGTCTGCTGCGGAGCCTTTTCGTGACGAGCTATTTCCTACCGAGACATTTTTAAACGAAAGATGTTTTATACGATTAATTTGCAGTCAAGTAATTCTCGCTGAAACGAACATCTTGAGGTGGCTTGGGTATACGTCTAATAAAAATACAGATTGTGTTTTATTATTTCACCCGCGAGACAATGGCTCGGTTTGTTTTTGAATATCATATTCAGTTTTATAGATAATTTAATAGATAAAGTCCTGAGGTAATAATTTCATGCCACCTTCGAGGTAGGAATGCTGAAAGCGAATAATGTAAATATATTTCAGTTTATGTCTATTTGATTGTAGATGTAGATTATTGCTTACTTTATTTTGTATGGAAAATAATTCACTGTAGTGTTTCAAATCAAGGAATTTTATTCTGATCATGATACGTTGAAGGAATAACAAAAATGATGATTTCTCTCAATCATCCTTGAGCGCTGTACCTGGCTTTCCCTATGAATAAGAAGTTAGTTACTACTTGTTATCTGAGTAATAATCAGGCTTAACCGTATAACTCATTGCCTTGATGCAGCGCCGAGCAACAGTAAAGAGGCAATATATGATAAATGTCACAATAGACGGACAAGCTGTAGCTGTTGATGAGCAGCAAACATTGCTTGAAGCCGCTACACACTGCCAAATTGATATCCCATCTCTATGTGGCTTAAATAAAAACGGTGAAAAAAAATACCATGTGAATTATGCGTCGTTGAAGTCGAAGGACAGGGCACAACGCGCGCATGTGAAATTCATCCTAGTGAGGGGATGAATGTTACAACTAAGAGCGAAGCATTATCAGTCGCTCGCAAAAAAAAGCATTGAACCGCATTTTATCTGATCATTATGCAGACTGTGAGGCACCTTGTCAGACTGCTTGTCCGGCAGGGGTCGACATTCAGTCTTATCTCTATCATATATCTCAAAATGATCATCAAAAAGCGGTTGAAGTTATTAAACGTACTTTGCCTATGCCGCTTTCCATCGGCCGTGTATGCCCTGCATTTTGCGAAACTGAATGTCGACGTGGCATTGTCGATGAGCCGCTGGCAATTAGACAGCTAAAACGTCATGCTGCCGATGCTGATCTAGTTGCGCAAGAACAATATGTTCCCGAATTGAAGCCTGCAAAAGGTAAGTCGATTGTTATTATTGGCAGTGGCCCAGGCGGCTTAACCTGTGGCTATTACTTAAACAATGAAGGTTACAACGTCACTGTATTTGAGTCGATGCCTCAAGCTGGTGGCTGGCTGCGTTACGGTATACCTGAATACCGATTGCCGAAAGCGATTCTAGATAAAGAAATTGAGCTGATGTGCCGTAACGGTATGCAGGTCGAAACAGGCAAGGTACTAGGTAAAGACTTCCTCTTGTCGGAGCTTGCCAAAGACTACGATGCAGTCTGCCTTGCGGTTGGCGCATCAAAAGCGGTAGAAATGAATTATCAGGGCAGTGAGCTGGATGGCTGCTATCTGGGTGTCGACTACCTGAAAGACTATGTGACCGGACACCAGTATACGACCGGCAAAAAAAAGTAGCCGTCATTGGTGGTGGTAATACCGCCATTGACTGTGCCCGTACTGCTGTTCGTGATGGGGCCGATACCACGCTGATCTACCGTCGAACCCGTGATGAAATGCCTGCGGAAGACTATGAAATAATAGAAGCAGAGCATGAAGGGGTGAAATTCCACTTCCTGACTAACCCTGTCGAGAATATTGCCGATGACAATGGGCGTGTTTGTGACGTTAAGCTCGAAAAAAAATGGCGTTGGGAGAACCAGATGCCTCCGGCCGTCGCCGTCCAGAAGCAACCGGTGAATACTTTACCGAGGCTTTTGATACCGTCATTGCAGCAGTATCGCAGAAGCCTGATCTGGCTTTTCTCGAAAATGATGAAATTGAGCTGCCAGTTACCCGTTGGCTGACTCAGGAGTCTGATCCGGACACTATGCACTCGGGCTTAGAAAACATTTTCAGTATCGGTGATTTTCGTCGTGGGCCGGCTACGGCAATTGAAGCGGTTGCTGATGGTCGCATTGCCGCCCAATCCATTGACCGTTTCTTTAATGGTGATATGGAAAATATCCCGGTAAAACCGTTTAACTCCCAAAAAGCGCCGAAGGTGAAGCAGGTTGATCCGCAGCAGTTTGCAGGGATCACAAAAGTAATGCGCTCCGTCATGCCGGAGTTGAGTACGGAAGAACGAGAGCTCAGTTTTGCCGAAGTCGAAACGGGTTTCATGAACGAAGAGGCCATTCGAGAAGCCGAACGCTGCCTTGAATGTGGTTGTCAGGCGAATACGGATTGTAGCTTCGTGATTATGCCACCGAGTATAAGGTGGAGAACAAAGATCTTGATTTGGGCAGCTGCCAGAAATTCAGTGTTGATGATAGCTCCGAATTTATCGTCTTTGATGCTAACCGTTGTATTAGCTGTGGTCAGTGTGTTGATGCCTGTAACGAACAGGCGGTACATGGTGCGCTGAGCTTCATGAAAAATGGCGATGGAAGTAGCGCCAAAAGACCAGAATGCCGCCCGGGTTTTGATAATGGTTATAGCATGGGCGATTCAAACTGTGTCCAGTGTGGTGCCTGTGTTCAGGTTTGTCCGACTGGTGCGCTGGTTGATAGTCGCGATAAGTCTCAAGGCCGGGTCGAAATGCTGAAGCCGGTAGATACGATTTGTACCTATTGCGGGGTTGGTTGTAAGGTCACGATGTTTGTCGATGAAATCACCAACAAAATTCGTTATGTTCAAGGTGCGAAAGACTCGCCGGTGAATCAGGGGATGTTGTGCGTGAAAGGGCGCTTTGGTTTTGATTTCATTCAGAGCCAAGAACGTTTGGATATGCCGTTGATCCGCAAAGAAGGCCAGCTACAGCCAGCAAGCTGGGATGAGGCGCTGGCTCTAGTCGCTGAGAAACTTGGAGGCATCAAGGCGCAGTTTGGTGGTAACGCCTTGGCGGGTTTCTCGTCTGCAAAGACAACTAACGAAGATAACTACGCGTTCCAGAAGTTTATTCGCCGCGAGCTGGAGACAAATAATGTCGATCACTGTGCTCGATTGTGTCACGCGTCGACGGTAACAGGTCTGGAAGCCTCTCTTGGTAGTGGGGCGATGACCAATGATATCCCGAGTATCAAGCATTCGGATGTCGTATTTATAATTGGTTCTGATACTACCTCTGCCCATCCGATCATTGCCTCGCATATTAAACAGGCAATTCGTCAAGGCACGGCGCGTTTGATTGTTGCCGATCCGAAACGAATCGATATAGCTGAGCATGCCAAGCTGTATGTTGCCCACCGTCCGGGTACTGATGTGATGCTAATAAATGGCATTATGCAACAGATTATTAAGAATGGCTGGCATGACGAACAATATATAGCTGAGCGCGTTGAAGGGTTTGAGGCGCTTAAGGCTGAAGTCATGCGTGATGAATATGCACCGGACAAGATTGAGCTGATCACTGGCGTCCGTGCTAACGATGTTATTAAGATGGCAGAGATGATCGGCACCGCCGAGCGAACAGCCGTGTATTATTCGATGGGGATCACCCAACATACGACAGGCCATGACAATGTCCGATCTATTGCCAATCTTCAGTTGTTATGTGGCAACATCGGTATTGAAGGTGGCGGTATTAATCCGCTGCGTGGTCAGTCAAATGTACAGGGTGCCTGCGATATGGGAGCACTGCCGAACAATCTGCCTGGCTATCAGAAGGTTTACAATCCCGAAGTTCATAGCAAGTTTGCCAAAGCCTGGAATAAGCCCGATTTACCATCCGAGTCTGGTTTGACCCTCACTGAAATTATTGATGCTGCTTGCCATCAAGAGGTGAGAGGGTTGTATGTTATGGGCGAGAACCCAGTACTCAGTGATCCGAATCAGGCGCACGTAATTGAGGCACTTGAAAGACTCGACTTCTTGGTTGTTCAGGACATTTTCTTAACCGAGACAGCTCAGTATGCAGATGTTGTGTTGCCTTCATGTTCATTTGCAGAAAAGTCAGGTCATTTCACCAATACTGAACGTCGTGTACAGCGTATTTCGCCAGCAATTAACCCGCCGGGTGAGGCTAAGGAAGATTGGTGGATTATACAAAGTATTGCCAACGCAATGGGCAGCGACTGGGCATATCAGTCAGTACAGGATATAACGGAAGAAATCTGTCAGGTGACACCGCAATATGCCGGTATCCACTGGGAACGTATCGGACGTGATGGCATTCAGTGGCCATGCAAAGACTCGCAGCACTTGGGTACACGTGTTATGCACCAAGAGACGTTTACTCGGGGTAAAGGAGAGATGGTCGCTATACCGTTCCGATATGCGGCGGAATTGCCAGACGAGGAGTATCCGTTGATCCTGACTACCGGACGTTTGCTTGAGCAGTTCCACACCGGACAATGACTCGCAAGACCAAAGGGCTGGATAATCTTGCCGGGCCGCGTGCCATGATTTCGGTTGCTGATGCAGAGCGTCTAGAGATTGGTAATGGTGAGATGCTGCGTGTGTCGACCCGAAGGGGGAGTATAGAGACACCGGCTTTCGTAACAAAACGTATGCAGCCTGGCGTTGTGTTTGTGCCGTTCCACTTTGCTGAGTCACCAGCAAACCGATTGACGATCACGGCGACCGATCCGCATGCGAAGATCCCAGAGTTTAAGGTTGCGGCTGTAAAGGTTGAAAAACTGGCGGAAGCAACCTTAGCGTAACGACATATTTACTCGTTATCTGATTAAGACACCCGGCCCCTTGGTTGGGTGTTTTTTTTGTTATAGGTAACGAGAGGTTAATTATTAAGCGATCTTGAGTGCAAAATCAAAGCATAAAGCTCGCCAGATTTGCGAAAAATAACACCCAAACAATAAATCTTAAATTCCATATTTAATAATTCAATATGCCTCTTCGATAACAACTCATGCTGATCTCCTGTCGCTAGTTTTGGCTTTTCTAGAAGAAATATTTCAAATGTTACCGTTTGAAATTATTTCTTACAAATCGGCCGTAATTTAACAATGTGTTAACCATGATGGGATTTGCGCAGTAATGGCGCAGGGTTGGCATGTTACAGAATGTAAAATAATGCTAATTAAGCGCTTGAGAAACTTTAACTCAGCCTTTCCTGAGTATGAATCTTAAACGAAAGGTGGGAAAATATCCCTGTAAGCAATGATTCGTATTGAAAGTTTGTTTTTCTCTTATTCGCACTAGAGGAGTGTATATGAAGTTCGGTCTGATTTTTCTAATGTCTACTTTAGGCGGTGTGCTTTCTGGAGAACATTTTCACTCATTTATGGCCGGGTTTGGTATTGCATCAGTTGCAGTTGGTTCGGGTTACTGGTTGGCTTTTCGGTGTTCGACGCGATACCCGCAACTTGCATTAATGCTACTGCTTATGGGCATGATGGCTAAGATGGCGGTTACTATAACTGGCGTGATGTGGGGCATAGAGGCGAACGTGATTAATTCACCAATCATTTTTGCTCTGTCATATCTGTTCTTTTCAATTGTTGTTACTTATCTCTACTCAAGATTACGTGAATTTCAGATGGCACGTGCGTCTGCGGCTGATAAAGCAAACAAAATACAGCTAAAAGCGGCTTAATTACAGCTTGAGTCAAAAAGCGAGCCAAAGGCTCGCTTTTTTTTGTGTCTATTATGGAACGACACTCAATCATTGACTAGGTGTATCAAACTCGCTTTACACCCATTTGATAAACACTGTGAATCTCGTTGTTTTTAGTGAGTAGGGTGATATTAGCTTTATAACCTTTAGCTATCACGCCATATTGGTCATCGATCTTCAGGCTTTTGCCGGATATAAGCTAGCCATTCGCAATGCTTCTTCGCGGCTTACACCAACATGGTGGATTAAGTTCTGCACTCCCTCAATCATCGTAATGGCAGCACCGGCTATTGTGCCGTCTTCATAGTGGCATTTACCGTTGGTGACATAGCCTTTGGTGCCAGCCATATCGTACTCAGTCATATCTGTTCCTGCCGGTGTAACAGCATCAGTCACCATGAATAATTTATCCCCCATGATCTGATGGGCTATACGGACAGATGCATAATCAGAGTGAATGCCGTCGACGATAATGCCGGCATGCGGTTTTTTTTATCGAAGATGTATCCGACGACACCTGGTTCACGAGAGCCGAGCGGCTCATGGCGTTGTAAAGGTGGGTGGCCATGGTGATGCCTTGCTTTTCTTTCAGCTCGTTATAAGTGGCATTAGTATGACCAAGTGAAACCGTAATCCCAGCATGGGTCAGAATATCAATGACTGACTGAACGGTGTTTTCAGGTGCGAGCGTAATCACTTTGATTTTATCGGCATGGTCGGCCAAATAGTAAGCGGTCATTTCATCGAGGTGACGAATGTGGATTGGGTCGTGGGCTCCTTTTTTTTCTTTGCTAATAAATGGTCCTTCAAGGTGCAGACCGAGAATACCTTCTGCTGTTTTATCCTCAATATCACCAACCACATCTATAACCTGACGCATTGAATCGTTCCCACTAGTTATGAAAGTGGGAAGGTATTGTGTTGTACCGTTTTTAAGGTTGGTCTGGTTCATGATATCCAGTGTTCGTTTTTGGATATCGGTGTTTAGCAATACACCGCCGCAGCCGTTTAGTTGAATATCGATAAACCCAGCAGTGGCTGTTAACTCATTGCCATCAAAGGTCATTTCAGGTAACGATACTTGCTCCATCGGGGTAACAGCCACAATCGTATCACCTTCAATGAGTATGGCTTGGTTGCTGGCAATGCTGCGGCCATCAAATACATCAACATGAGTTATTGCAAACATAGGCATCTCTGTTCAATTTTTCTGTTCAATTCTAGAAGCAATGGACGGGCATTTCACCCGTATTCCTTCCAACCGTACATTCAAATACACTTGCACTTATTTTTCCTTTAAAAATAAGATAGCGGATTGTCGGGATTTTAGTCAACAACTAGGTGATATTTTTTGTCTGTTTACGAGTATTTTCAGTTTGAGCCTGTGATCACGGCACTAAAAGCAGAGCCTAACGGCTTTGACTTCTTTTACCCTTTTCAATTCTGGCACATCGGTTCGGGTTAAGGCACAATACGCGCCTTTCATAATTACAGAAAAATTCTCTGATGAGCTTGTGAAATAGGCGTCAGATAGAAGAGGTAGATCATGGCTTGGTTTGATTGGCCATTTATTTTATCCAGTGTGTTTGCTCAACTTTCTCTTGGGGCATTCTTAATCTTGGGTTTAGTGATTTTCAGCGGTAAATTATGTTTTGGTCAAAGTGACCGCTTGCATAAAACAATGCCAGTATTATGGATGCTGTTGTTTGCTTCGTTGGTTCTGCGTGAAATTAACTTGATGTTATCTCAGACCCATTCGGTATACAGTTTCAGCATTGAAGCGATGATGGTTACCATTTTCTTTGTACTCGCTTTGCTATATTGGTTTGCTGAGAAGGCTCTGATTGGTAGTGATGCGATGAGAAAGATAATGCTTTCTGTTGTATTAATGAGTGGTTTGGCTTATCTCGGTCACGGTTTGATGCAGCGAAGCGATCAGTGGCTAGTTGCCGTTCACTTTATCGCGACAACTTTGTGCGGTGGAACGTTACTTGCCCATACCGCACTTGTTAGGGCCGAACATAAAGTTGAAGAGGTTAATCGCTACCTACCGTTGTTAGGTGCTGTAATAGCAGTAATTTGTCTTCTAACTGGTATTCCTCAGCTAGCTGATCTTGCGAGCCGAGCAGAAACCTATAATGAAATATCACCATTCGTAGCGCATGTACTTAGCTTAGGGTTATTGCTAGCAGCCGTTGGCGTGTGGTTGATGCCGATATTAACGAAAAGTAAG
>LLEN01000146.1_pt1 | contig 15017 bp, 20 predicted proteins | sample 595881 | NCBI WGS metagenome assembly LLEN01 (sample SAMN02919314, study PRJNA255460) | bioreactor metagenome | biome: chemostat; feature: culture 2012_10.3; material: sediment; isolation source: day86 10degC chemostat 2012 inoculated with Wadden Sea sediment taken from... | place: Germany: Bremen ...
GCAGTAGATATGGTCGACGCCCAGACTGACCGGCAGAGTATAGACTTCACCAGCTGCGACAGTCACTTGCTGTCGGCCGTACCATTCAATTTCCTCGATCCCCTCGACGGTTAGACTGTAGATCGCTTGTTGCTGGGTCTTATTAAGGATTTTCAGAGTATAGGTATTCTCGATTAGACCTTCGGAGTTGATCCTAAACAGCTGGTTACGGTCGCGGATCACATCCAGTCCCATCGGTTGCACCGAGGCAAGCAAGAAGAAGAACAACCCGACCATGGCGATCATCACGGCACCGTAGCCGATGAGTTTCGGTCGCATGATGTGGGTACTGTGGCCTTCGAGCTTGTGTTCGGTGGTATAGCTGATCAGGCGCTTTTCGTATCCCATGCGATCCATGGTTTCATCACAGGCGTCAACACAGGCACCGCAGTTAATACACTCGTATTGAAGCCCGTCGCGGATATCAATACCGGTAGGACAGACCTGGACACATAAATTACAGTCGATGCAGTCACCCAGACCGAGCTCTTTGGGATCTCTCTTGCGTGAGCGTGGTCCTCGGGTTTCGCCGCGATCAATATCATAGCCGACAATGTAGGTGTCTTTATCAAACATCGCAGACTGGAAGCGGGCATAAGGCACATATGAATGCAGACAATCGAGCGCATCCAGCCGGCATTGGCATAGGTACAGGCGGTGAAAAACAGTACCCAGAAAACGGCCCAGAAACTGGCATTGAAGGTAAAGAAGTCAATGACCAGTGCCTTGACCGGGAAAAAAAATAGCCCACAAATGTCAGGCCGGTGGCAAGGGCAACTGCCAGCCAGGCGGCATGCTTGAGGATTTTTCTGCCCAGCAGCTTGCCGGTTGGCTTCATGCTGTCTTGCTTGCGTCGTTTGTTGGCCGGGCCTTCAAGTTTTTCTTCAAACCAGATGTAGATAAAGGTCCATACGGTTTGTGGGCAGAAGTAACCGCACCAGACCCGGCCCAGAAAGGTGGTAACAAAAAAAACAGAGCAAAGGCCGCAATCATAAACAGGGTTGCCAACAGGGTGAGATCCTGTGGCCATAGTGTGGTGCCGAAGAAGTTAAACTGCTGTTGACCGATATCGAGCAAGATTGCCTGGCGATCACCATAGGGGATCCAGGGGATGCCCATAAACAGGATCATCAGCAACCAGCCCATCTTCTGCCGTAACTTTTGGTAGATACCTTTCACGGCACGGACATAGATTTGATTACTTGGGTTGAAACGATCGGAAGTGCCTTGTGGGTTTTGGGGTTGAACTGTTGCGGTGTGACATCCTTTATTTTGATTTTCTCATGGCTCATGACATTACTTTCCTTGGGTTCCCCCATTTATAAATATAGCTAGGGGTGTCGGCAGGTACATAGCCTGGCCGATAATGTTGTAATTAGCGAACAGATGTTATCAGTTAATTATATTACAGACGGTTTTGTTATAACTCTAACAAGGTCATAGTTTGAGTAACAGATACAGATGGGGCACTGGTTGGGTATAACAGAAGGGAGTGTCATGGCCGAGCGTCCTGAGCATAGGGCTCAGCCATCGGGTCCGTACGGCGGCTACTTGATGATACCGCGAGCGCGTAGGATGGCTGTTTTAAAGTCGTCCTCGCAGTCTTTGGCTATCCCCGGGATCATGGCCTGCTCGTCACTATTGCGCATTTTCAGGTGGTAGATCAGGACATCATCGGTCAGCTCTTCCAGCTTGCTTGGTACTTTGCTTCTTCAGCCAGCTTCAGCAGAAATTCGACCAGGTTGAGATCCGGTTCTTTTTTTTCCATTCAGGATGCAGTAGCTCAATCAGTTCATTGACGCGATGGGTCTTCATTATTATCTCCACAAGTTGGGCTGAGTGAATCATTGTTGATTCTATAATCATAACTTTATTGTGGGTAAACTAACTCAAACCTGACAATGATACAAACGTAGGGAAAAGCCTTGGCTGGAAATAAAAAAAACAGCCAGGAAGGCTGTCTTTGATATCGGACTAGAGCAAGTTTATGCGGCTTGCTCGTTGTCAGAGCGAACAGCGATAACTGGCTCTGGTGTTGCTATCGTATGTATCTCAGCAACGTGCTGTGGCGCTTTCTTGGCTTTGAAAGTCGGCGCATGGGAGGTTGCACGTAAACGAGATGGACTACGAGGGTACTTACATACCTGACGGCAGATGCTGAGCGCATGGTTCACCTATTGTCAGGCGCATCCGTGGCCAAAATTGAAATAAAATATTTCCGCCGTTATTCTTTGCTGGCAGAACCGATCCTGTGCGGAAATATTGGGCTGTTTTAATGTTTTTCGCCGCGAGAATAGCAGTAAGCTCTTGTGAAGTCGAGTGAAAAGTAACCAGTGAATAATGCGTTTCAGACCGCATTCAGCGGGTTGAAAACAATAAAATGTTAGTCGAATCGGCAACTGTGAAGATAAGCTGTTTCTCGGCGAGAGCTTTATGGTCTAATGCGCGTAGCTGGCAACTATTATAAAAATAGCCTGGGAGGGAATGAATGGAACGGGAACAGCAGCGGTTAGTAACTAACCGCAATTTATCTTATAAACTGGCAGAGTCGATTGGCCAGCGGATTTTACGTGGTGAAACAATACCCGGGGATATTCTTCCTGGGGAAGTTGAATTAGGAGAGATGTACGGCGTGAGCGAACAGCGGTACGTGAAGCTATTAAAATGCTGGCGGCAAAAGGAATGGTACTCCCTCGCCCACGTATTGGTACTCGGGTTTTGCCGAAGCGAAACTGGAATTATCTCGATCAGGACTTGTTAGCCTGGTTGAATTTTGATCAGCATACGGAATTGGTGAGTGAGTTTCAGCAGGTGCGGATGACCCTGGAGCCTGAAGCGGCAGCACTGACAGCAATCCATGCCAGTGATGAAGATCGCGATGAACTGCAATCGCTGATGGAAGAAATGTATAAGCTGGGTGAAGCGTTCGATCAGGATAAGTGGATTGAGATCGATACCCGCTATCACCAGTTGATTTATTTTGCCTCGGGCAATCATTTTATTAGCCCGTTCGGTAATCTGTTTAAGGCGGTATTTGAAAGCTACTTTAGAATTATCACCCGTGATCGCGTGCTCAAGCTTGATATCCATCAGCGGATTGTCGATGGTATTTTGGCTCGGGATCCTGAAGCCGCCCGGCAAGCAACTATCGAGTTACTGAAATAAACTGTGTGATTTTTTTTGAAACGGAGCCGAGGCTCCGTTTTTTTTGTCTCTGTTTTTTCTCGCCGCTTACCCCTTGAAGCAAAATGTCATTCGCTGCACTATAAACCAGTTTCATAGCTTGGTTCATGGATAAAGGAGTCGTTATGTCTTTGTTTCGGAAAAGTCTCGCTAGCCTTGGGCTCGGGGCGGCGAAAGTCGATACTATTTTGCAGCGTGATGTGTTGATCCCCGGGGAGGCTCTGCCTGTTTCTATCCATGTCCAAGGAGGGAAAACAGCACAGGCCGTCAGTAATATTCACCTGTTCCTGTGTTGTCGCTATGAGGAAGAAGTTGTATCGAGCCGGGGGGAAAGCCAGCATCGCACAGAAAAAGTCAGCCAGACCTGTACGCTGGCAACCTGGTCACTCCCTGAGGCTTTTACTATTGAGGCTGATGAAGAGCGTCACTTTGATGCCGAGCTGGCACTGCCGTTGAATACCCCTATCACTATCGGTGATGCCAAGGTATGGCTGGAAACTCATCTTGATATTCCACTGGCATTTGATCCTAAAGACAAAGATACGCTGACAGTTCGCCCGGATCCGTTGATGGATGGGGTGTTTACGGCACTGGAGCATGCCGGCTTGAGGATCCGTCAGGTTGAATGTGAAGCGGCCGATGGTTTTGCCCTGCCCTTTGTTCAGGAATTTGAGTTTGTGCCGGTATCTGGCCCTTATCATGGACGCTGGCGAGAGCTAGAAGTTGTACCTACCGTGATAGTGACGGCCTGAAGCTCTGGTTTGAGGTCGATCGGCGCCTTAACGGTCTATCTGGAATGCTATCTGGTTTCCTCGGGCGGGGGGAGCTCAAGCGGCATTGTCATATCTTGGCCTCGACATGCCCGCAGCAGGCTGGCGAGGAGGTACTAGACTATCTGGAACGGACGACCTGATAGCTCGGTGGACTTTGCAGAGACTTCCTTTGATTTCATGCTACCTTTGAATTGAATTTCAGCTTACACTTGTAAGCTAAAGTGTGCCATACTGCTTTTCTATTGAGCTTAAACTCTATTTTGGGACGGCAAAACATGGCTAAGAGTATGGTATCAGAGTCAGAATATTCTGTAGCAGAAGAAGTGGCAAACAGTGTTAGCCATGGATTGGGGATGATTTTTGGTATCGTGGGCTTGGTACTGCTGCTTAACCAGGCCATTGCTGCCAATGCGGATATATTGAGCATCACTAGCTTGAGTATCTATGGCGGCAGCATGATTTTGCTATATCTTGCATCGACCTGTACCACGCGATCCCCTTTGAGCGGGCTAAGCGGGCGCTTAAAACCTTCGATCATTGCGCAATTTATTTGCTGATTGCCGGAACCTATACCCCTTTCCTGCTGATCTCGCTTCGGACACCACTGGCTATCAGTCTGATGGCGGTGATCTGGGGAATTGCCCTGGTTGGCATTGTTCTGAAAATCGTCTTTGTATACCGGTTCAAGCGTCTGTCGCTGGCGACCTACCTGGTCATGGGCTGGTTATCGTTGATTGCGGTTTACCAGCTTGCTTTGTCGCTGTCGACGGGCGGGTTGGTCTTGCTGGCTGTCGGCGGGATTATTTATTCGCTTGGGGTCGTCTTTTACGTCAACAAGCGGCTGCCCTATAACCATGCGATTTGGCACTTATTTGTATTGGGCGGAACGGTTTGCCACTTTTTGGCAATCTATTATTACGTCATCCCTATTTAAGGCTAGAGCTTGAGACTAGATACAAAATAGAAAAAGAGAGCCGTCGGCTCTCTTTTTTTTGTTTGGCAAACAGGCCCTAGTTACGCCAGAATGCGGGGAAAAATACAACCAGCACAGTGAGGATCTCCAGCCTTCCCATCAGCATACCAAAGCTCAGCGTCCACTTGGCCAAATCAGGCAAGGTGGCAAAGTTGCCGGTTGGACCGATCACCTCTCCCATACCCGGGCCGACATTGGCGACAGCTGTTACCGCGCCGGTAATACTGGTGACGGCATCAAGCCCCATCATCCCGAGGATTGCGGCAACAATCACGATGGTGATGATGAAGGTCAGGGCGAAGGCAACGACCGAGCGGACAATACCATCGGTTACCGGACGGCCGTTATAGCGCTGGATGAAGACACCGGACGGGTGGATAAGCTGCATCATCTGTTTGCGAAGCAAGGCAAATGCGACCTGGAAACGGAAGATCTTGACCCCGCCGGCCGTTGAACCAGAGCAGCCGCCGACCAGCATGATGAAGGCAAAAATGATGGTCGGAAACGGTCCCCAGGCCGTAAAGTCTTCCAGCCCGAAACCGGTGGTAGTTACCACCGAGATAATATTGAACAGCGAGACCCTGAAGGCATCAATGAAGCGGTAGTCCAGCTGCCAGGTCAGCCACAGGGCCACAGCCAGCCCGGCAGAGAAAACCAGTAGGGTGAACCCGCGAACCTGGGCATCACTAAACAATGCGGTCGGCTCCTTCTTTCGCAGCGCCTGGACAAACAGCAAAAACGGCAGGCCACCGGCAAACATGAACACAATGGCTACCCAATGGGCACTATTGGAAAAGTGGTTCATTGAGCCGTCAGATGTCGAATAGCCGCCGGTCGACAGGGTCGTAAAAGCGTGATTGATAGCATCAAAGGTATTCATACCGGTTAGCTGATAGCCGATCACACACAGTCCGGTCAGGGTCAGATAGACATTGACAATGTTCTTGGCCACGCTCTTGGTTCGCGGTGAACTTTTTTTTCTGACCAGTCGGAAGATTCGGTCTGGAATAGCCGCATACCACCGACATTCAGCATCGGCAAGATTGCTACACCCATCACGATAAACCCGATCCCGCCGAGCCATTGCAAGGTGGAGCGCCACAACAGAATACTCGGGGCCATAGTATCCAGCCCGCTGAGTACGGTGGAGCCGGTGGTGGTGATCCCCGACATGGTTTCGAAGTAGGCGTCGGTAAAGCTGATGTGGTTGATAAACACAAACGGCAGTGCGGCAAAGGCACTGGCGATTGTCCATACAAAGGTTGTGATCAGGAACATTTCCCGGACCCCCAGCTTGAACTCGGTTGTTCGACCAAACGTCAGGCATAGGAAGGCCACCGAGTGGGTGAGCAGCACGGCGGTGGCAAAATCAATGAAGCCCCCGGTTCCGGTGAAGAAAGCCACTAGGGTGGGTACGTACATGAACAGGGCGATCTTGGATAAGACCAGCCCTATAACAAATAAAATGGGACGGTAATTGACCATAATTTTTTTTACAGGAAGAACGGACTAGGTTGGAACAGGCGTTCTACGTCTGGGATATATTTCTTGTCGACCAGGAACATCACCACGTGATCATCTTGTTCGATTACGGTTCGGTCGTGGGCTATTAGTACTTCATCGCCACGCACTACGGCACCAATGGTCGTGCCCGGTGGCAGCTTGATATCACCAATTGCCTTGCCGACCACTTTTGAGGTGCTCGAGTCACCATGGGCTATTGCTCGATGGCTTCCGCGGCTCCGCGGCGCAGTGAGGATACGTTGACGATATCTGCTTTTCGCACATGGGTCAGGAGTGCTGAGATGGTGGCCTGCTGTGGAGAAATTGCAATATCGATGGTTCCGCTTTGTACCAAATCGACATAGGCGCCGCGCTGGATAAGTACCATGACCTTCTTGGCACCCATCCGCTTGGCTAGCATCGCCGACATAATATTGGCTTCATCGTCATTGGTGACGGCAATGAATACGTCGATTTGCTCGATATGCTCTTCGCTCAGCAGCTCCTGATCAGAAGCATCCCCACAGAAGACGATGGTATTTTCCAGCATTTCCGATAGGTTTTCTGCCCGCTCAGGATTGCGTTCTATCAGCTTCACGCTGTAGTTCTGTTCAAGGCGGCGCGCCAGGCCGGCACCGATGTTACCCCCGCCGACAATCATCAATCGTTTGTAGGGTTTTTCCAGTCGCTGAAGCTCACTCATTACCGAGCGGATATGATTGCTGGCCGCAACAAAAAAAAGACCTCGTCATCGGCTTCGATAATGGTGGTACCACGCGGGCGGATTGGCCGCCCTTGACGGAAAATCGCCGCCACCCGGGTGTCAACATGTGGCATATGCTCACGCAGGGCCGACAGGGCATTACCGACCAGCGGGCCGCCATAGTAGGCTTTTACCGCCACTAGGCCGACTTTGTCTTCGGCAAACCCGACGACCTGCAAGCGCCCGGATATTCGATCAGACGTTCGATATAGCCAGTTACCAGTTCTTCCGGTGCGATCAGGTGATCGACGGGAACGGCATCGGACTGGAAGAGCTGTTCTTTTTCTTTCAGGTATTCTGGTGAGCGGATACGCGCGACCCGGTTCGGGGTGTTGAACAGGGTGAAGGCAATTTGACAGGCAATCATGTTGGTTTCGTCAGAGTTGGTAACCGAAACCAGCATATCTGCATCCTGTGCACCGGCCTCCCGCAATGTACGGGGATGGCTGGCAAAACCTTGTACCACTCGCAGATCGTATTTGTCCTGCAGCTCGCGAAGACGCTCGGGATCTTTGTCGACGATGGTGATGTCGTTGTTCTCGCCGACCAGGTTTTCAGCCAGTGTGCCACCGACCTGACCTGCGCCAAGGATGATTATTTTCATAGCATATGCCTGATTGTTCTTTTCTGCCTAAGGGCCTTGATTACTACGCTTCTGGTCAGAGGCTACATTTATAGCCTCTGATTTAGAAGTGTTTTTTTTATAGGCTTTATGTATAACGGCGTAGTAAAAACCGTCCATATCATGTTCGCCGGGTAGGATCTGGCGACCAGGCTGTTCTATGTCACTGCCTGTCAGTTCGGCATCATCGGTACGGCCAAGGAAGGCTTTCACCTGCTCGCTGTTTTCCTGTGGGGTGATTGAGCATGTCGCATAAACCAAGGTACCGCCAGGCTTGAGCTGTTGCCACATAGCGTCAACGATTTCGGCCTGCAGCTGGGCCAGGGCCTCAATATCGTCGGCTCGGCGTAGCCATTTGATGTCTGGATGGCGTCGGATCACTCCGGTCGCCGAACATGGCGCATCCAGTAAAATACGGTCGAACTGCTCGCCCTGCCACCACTGATCCGGATTGCGGGCATCGGCACATAGAACCTTGGCATCCAGTTTCAGACGTTGCAGATTATCGTGTACCCGCGCCAGACGCTGTTCGTCACAGTCGATAGCAACAACTTGCGCCTCTGGCTGACGTTCCATGATATGAGCCGTTTTGCCACCTGGTGCCGCGCAGCAGTCAAGGATCAGCTCGCCGGCTTGCGGGGCGAGATACTCAACCGATAGCTGGGCTGCAGCATCCTGTACCGAAACCCAACCGTCGGCAAAGCCCGGTAGCTTGCTGACATCACAAGGACTATGCAGACGAAGTGCATCCTGAGCCTCTGGATGGAGATCCGTCGTAATGCCTTCTGCATTCAGCAGTTCGCGGTATTCATCGCGGCTATGATGACGGCGGTTAACGCGCAGCCACATTGGTGCCTTGGTGTTGTTGGCTTCAACCACTGACTCGAATTGTTCAGGATAGCCCTGCTTTAAGAGCTTAAGCAGCCAGCCCGGGTGACCGTATCGGCCGGCGTCATGGCTGAGCGACTGTTCATCAAGGCTTTCCTGCTGGCGCTGATAGTTACGGAGAATTGCATTGACCAGCCCGCGTAGCTGAGGCTTTTTCAGGTCTTTGGTGGCATTCACTGTTTCTGCAACGGCAGCATGAGCCGGAATACGCATATATCCCAGTTGATATAGGCCGACAAGGATCAGGTGATGGAAAACCCGTTGCTTGCCTTTGAGTGGCTTATCCATCAATTGGTTGGTGACAGATTCCAGACGAGGCAGCCAACGCAATACGCCATAACAGATTTCCTGTAGCAGGGCGTGGTCACGTTCTCTGATATCTTGCTGGGCAGCAGGCAGGGCATTTGAAAGGGATTGGCCCTGATCAACAACCTGATAGACAACCTTGGCTGCAGCGGCTCTTACATTCATTCGGATTTCCTGAAGTTGTTTCCGTTAACGTAGCTGTTTGGACATAGCTGTTTGCTAGGTACGTTAGCGACAGAATAGTTTCTCTTCCGCCAAGCGGAAAAGAAAAGCCAGTGCAAGCACTGGCTCGGTTATTACAGTTCGGTGCCGGGTTCGAACCAGTCGCGGCGCGAATTGAGTAAATCTTGTGCCTTCATGCTTTCTTGCCCGGAGGTTGTAGTTCGATCAGACGCAGAGCGCCTTCTCCTGTAGCAACCAAGATCCCTTGTTTGTCGGCAGATAAGATGGTTCCTGGCGCTTTGCCCTGATTGTCATCTTCGACGCCTGCCAGCCAAACTTTGACGTTTTGCTCGGCTACGGCAAAGTAGCTCATTGGCCACGGATTAAAGGCTCGGATACAACGCTCAATCGAAGCGGCATCCATCGTCCAGTCGATTTTGGCCTCTTCTTTACTAAGCTTTTTCGCATAGTTGGCCAGCTCGTCGTTTTGCTTTTCAGGCACCGTAGCACCTGCCGCGATATCGGCGAGGCAGTCAACCAGTGCATCCGGGCCCAGTCCAGCCAGTTTTTCATACATGGTGGCACTGGTGTCGGTTGCCTCGATTGGCAAAGAGGCAATTTTCAGCATATCGCCGGTATCCAGGCCTTCGTCCATCTGCATGATGGTGACGCCGGTTTCCTTGTCGCCAGCCCAGATAGAGCGTTGGATCGGAGCGGCCCCACGCCAGCGTGGCAAAATAGAGCCATGTACATTGATACAACCGAGCTTCGGCGTTTCCAGAATATCTGTCGGTAGTATTAGGCCATACGCCACAACGACCATGATATCGGCATTGAGTGCTGCCAGTTCCTGCTGTGCCTCTTCGTTGCGAAGCGAGGCTGGCTGGTAAACCGGAATATCGTGCTCAAGGGCTATATTCTTTACCGGGCTAGCGGTTAATTTTTTTTCCGCGACCTGCCGGACTATCCGGTTTGGTGTATACGGCAATGACATCATGCTGTGAAGACAACAACGCCGCCAGGTGACGGGCGGCGAAGTCTGGGGTACCAGCAAATACAATACGTAATGGTTTGCTCAAGGTAGCCTCTATGATTAGTTTTTTTTCGTTAATTCGCTTAATTTTTTTTCCAGCTTCTGCTTAATACGCTGGCGCTTCAGCGGCGACAGGTAGTCAACAAACAGTTTGCCAGCCAGATGATCCAATTCGTGCTGGACGCAGATAGCGAGTAAATCATCAGCATCGAAGGATAGTTCTTTGCCGTTGCGGTCAAGGGCGGTGACGGATACTTCTGCTGCGCGTGGAACCAGCGCTCGTGCACCAGGAACAGACAGGCAGCCTTCTTCAATACCGTCTTCACCGCGTTTCTCGGTGATTTCGGGATTGATCAGTACCATTGGTTGATTGCGCTCTTCTGAAAGGTCGATCACGACAATACGCTGATGAATATCAACCTGAGTAGCGGCGAGGCCAATACCCTCCTCGTCATACATGGTTTCCAGCATGTCATCGACAATCTTTTGGATCTCAGGTGTTACTGCTTCCACCGGCTTGGCGACGGTGCGCAGGCGCTCATCAGGGAATGTTAATACTTGCAATACAGACATAGGTACTCGTAAAAATAGACAGTGCTGAAAACTAACGTAGCTTATTTGCTCTAATTCTAGTCATTTTAAACCGCAAATAATAGCACCTGACGGGATTAGATGATGCTGACGCTGTTTGATTGGCAATGAATGTTTGCACTCTCTGTACAATTTTCGCCCTGCCAAATGACTTGGCTGGAGCACAATAGCGTTATCTCTGGTGCAAAACAGGACGACTGACAGTGAAGTGCGCCGAAAAATGGCGTCGTTGATTTTGACGAGCATAGACATAAGCCGAGAGCAGTGCCAATTTGCAAGTTCCAATGTTTCTCTGGGTGATCGTTTGAGCGACTACAGAGAATTGCCTACATTCATCAAGGCTCGTTTGGCGAGCCCTGTCACTATGATGAACGGGTGTGCCAGGGAGGGCATTACATGAGGTTGCTTGTATTATTTTGGGCGTTATTTTGGTTTTTCCCGATAGCTTGGGCCAGCCCTTCTAACTTTTGGTTAAGGAGGGTATTCCGTCGGTATATACCGTGAAGAAGGGCGATACCTTGTGGGATATTTCTGCCCACTTTTTATCGAACCCTTGGCTATGGCTAGATTGTGGGAGGCAAATTCTTATATTGAAAACCCCCATTTGATCTACCCAGGTGATCAGCTGCATCTGGTCTGGTTTAATGGTCAGCCGCAACTGCAGTTAAAAAAAAGGGTTAAGCTATCGCCCAGTATCCGGATCAAACGCTCTCCCATTACGACATTGCAAGAGTCGCTGTTATTGCCATATCTCGCAGAGCATCGATTGTTGACTTCTGCCGAACTTGATCGCCAGCCGAGGGTGTTGGGGGATAGCAATGAGAAAGGTTATATATCACTGGGCGACACGGTATGGGTCGATACGGTATTGGAGCTTGGTGAGTGGTGGTGGGTCTATCGGCCGGGGAAGCTATTCTCTCGTCAGCGACCCAAGGGCGGGGAAGATATCTCGGTGAGGGGGCTGGAAGAGATAGCCAAAGTCAAAGTGATAGGGATAGAAGGGGATATCAGTCAAGTAAGCCTGAACTTTTTCCGTCAGGAGATCCGTCAAAATGATGTGCTGTTGCCGGCCCCTTTGCCTAGTGAAAAAGTGTCGCTTCACTTTGTGCCGTCAGAACCATCACTGGGTATTCAGGCCAATATTTTAGGACCTTTGGACGCGCAGAGCTATATTGCGACCACAGATGTTGTCGTGCTTGATCGTGGCCACTTGGATAATGTATCGGCAGGAAATATCTTTCATCTTTATCGACGGAGCCTTGGTAGAAGGCGATAAAGGTGAGTATCAGTACCAAAATAGCGGTTATCTCAAAAAAAACAGTATCAACTCAGTCAGGTGGTACTGGGCGAGATCATGGTGATCCGTCCGTATGAGCATTTCAGCCTGGCAGTTGTGACTAAGGCTAAAGAACCTCTGGGCTTCGATGTCTTAGCCCTGCCACCGCAACAGCCTTTTTCTGAACCTACTCTATGATGAGTGAACTTGAAAGCTGGCTAACGTTGGCTGCAGTCCCCTATTTGGGCGGCAATCGTATCAGTCAGCTACTGCACTATGCTACCCCTCAGCAGTTGTGCCGGATGACTGTTGAGCAGCTTCAAGCAATAGGGCTGAACCCACGGCAAATATCGTGCCTGCTGCAACCTAAATATCAGCGTATTGAGCGTTGCCTGCAGTGGGCTGAGTGTGACCAACACTCTATTTTGACACTCGACTCGCCCAGCTATCCGCCGTTGTTAAAAGAAATTGCCTCGGCCCCTCCCCTGTTGTTTGTTCGCGGAGAAGCGCATTGGTTGCGCGAGCCACAGGTGGCAGTGATAGGGAGTCGCTCTGCCAGTATTGATGGCCGTGAGTCTGCCTATGAGTTTGCCGCGTCGTTGGTGGCGGCAAATTATGTTGTTACCAGTGGCCTGGCACTGGGGGTGGATGGTCAGGCCCATTACGGGGCGTTGAAAAATGGCGGTGCCACTATTGCGGTGTTGGGCTCAGGGCTGGATCAGGTCTACCCTGCCCGTCATCGAGAGTTGGCGAGTAAAATTGTCGATCAAGGCGCCTTAGTCTCGGAGTTTTGGCCGGATGAAAAACCGCGCCCGCAGAACTTTCCGCGGCGCAACAGAGTGATCAGCGGGCTGTCTGTTGGCGTATTAGTTATAGAGGCGGCAGAGAAAAGTGGCTCCCTGATCACCGCTCGTTATGCATTAGAGCAAGGGCGGGAAGTCTTTGCCCTTCCCGGTTCAATTCATTACTCAGGAAGCCGAGGATGTAATGCATTAATCAAATCCGGTGCTAAATTGGTAGAAAGCCCGGTCGATATCTTTGAAGAGGTGGGTACGCTTACTGAGTGTGTAAAAAAATAACCAGTTAGACTCGTCGTTACCGCAACCAGAGAATGAGGAATTGCCATTTTCATCGGTGTTGGCTAACGTAGGCAATGAAGCAACACCCGTAGATGTAGTTGCTGAACGCTGTAAACAACCCGTACATGAAGTTATGATGCAATTGCTGGAATTAGAATTGCAAGGTGTTGTCACTACAGTGCCCGGTGGCTATATCAGAACGAGGAGGGGCTAGTTATGATGGATATTCTTATGTACCTGTTTGAAACCTATATCCACAGCGATGTGGAGTTGCTGGTTGATCAGGACGAACTTTCAGATGAGCTGCTGCGCGCAGGTTTTCATCAGGACGATATCTATAAAGCTCTGACATGGCTAGAAAAACTGGCTGCATTGCAAGATACCGAGAACACCCCTTACATGAATAACAGTGCTGTCACTTCTATTCGTGTATATACCGCGCAGGAAATGACTCGACTTGATACCACATGTCGTGGTTTTCTCACTTATCTTGAGCAGGTCCATGTACTTAGTGGTGATACCCGCGAGATGGTCATTGACCGGGTGATGGAGCTGGAAACATCAGAATTTGTGCTCGATGATCTGAAGTGGATTATTCTGATGGTGCTGTTCAATGCCCCAGGCAACGAAAGTGCCTATAGCCAGATGGAAGAGCTACTGTACGGTGCGGAAGATGGGTATATTCACTAATTGAATCCCCCTTGGCTGGCGAATGAAGAGTTGTATGTCTGGTAAAATTAACGAGCAATTGTTTTCGGCTCACGAGCATGCCCTGGATAAGGAACAATGCTGTCCCCAGTGTGGTGCGGAGTTGGTTATTCGCAACAGCAAGCGCGGGCCTTTTTTTTGGGGTGTGCCGGTTACCCCGAGTGTGATTATATCAAGTCGTTGAATCACAACGACGGCCATGTCGTGAAGCACTTAGGCAAGCCCTGCCCGGATTGCGGTGACGAACTACTGCTTCGTCAGGGGCGATACGGCATGTTCATTGGGTGTGCTGGATATCCGGCATGCCACCATATCGAATCTCCCGAAAAAAAAGCCGAAGATACCCAGCTGACTTGCCCTTCATGTGGCAAGGGGCATCTTATGGAGCGCAAGTCGCGCTACGGAAAAGTATTTTATGCTTGCGATCAGTATCCGGGCTGCCGCTTTGCCGTCAATAATAAGCCGATTGCCGGCCAGTGCCAGCAGTGTGGATTTGGTTTGTTGATAGAAAAGAAATTAGCCAGCGGTTTGAAATGCCAGTGTGCTGACCGAAAGTGCAATGCCTATCAGGATTAACAGCTCCTTACCGTCATGATAAAAAAAAGCCAGCGTCTGCTGGCTTTTTTTTGGTTTAAGATTTCTGTTAACCGTTAATTATTGGCGAACGGCTGGAAAGGCTATGGGATCTAAATGATCAGCTAGCTCGTCCAAGGTGGTTTTCAGATCGGCCGTGGAATTCGCGCATACATTGATATGGCCCATTTTACGCCCAGGGCGCTTTTCTTTGCCATACCAGTGAATGTGGCATTGCGAAAGAGCCATTATGGTATTTGGCAAGGTATCTTCGCCGAGAATATTGACCATCGCGGTCGGGCGCAACAGCGAAGTATCGCCTAGCGGCATGCCGCACACCGCTCTCAGGTGGTTCTCAAACTGGCAGGTTTCTGCGCCTTGTTGGGTCCAGTGGCCGGAGTTATGTACCCGTGGGGCAATTTCATTGACTAGCAGCCTGCTACCGACATCAAAGAATTCGATGGCCAGTACACCGATATAGTCAAGCGATTCTGCCAGTGCAAGGAACATCGCCTCTGCCTGGCTTTGCAGTTCACGGTTTCCTT
>LLEN01000147.1_pt1 | contig 14934 bp, 13 predicted proteins | sample 595881 | NCBI WGS metagenome assembly LLEN01 (sample SAMN02919314, study PRJNA255460) | bioreactor metagenome | biome: chemostat; feature: culture 2012_10.3; material: sediment; isolation source: day86 10degC chemostat 2012 inoculated with Wadden Sea sediment taken from... | place: Germany: Bremen ...
CTCCGGGGGCGTCGCTGGCACAGACCGAGTTGGTCGTTGGGAAAATTATAACTGCAGCGGAGGTGCTCAATCGCAAATGGAGTGACGAGCAGGAAGATGGTCGGACGCTGGTCGAGCACATCACTGCGCAATATAACTTTAATGCCGATGCCGACGAAAGCGGCCCCCATGTGGCAACGGTGCGGCTGGATATGCTGGGAGCTGAATCGCGCAATAGCTTGATTGATGAGTTCATTGCGGCCTGGCGTGAGGAGGTCGGGGTGATTGCCGCGCCAGTGTCGATGGTATTCAAGCAGCCGATGGTCGGGCCGGGGGGCCGGGCGGTTGAAATTAGGATGCAGCATGATGATCTCGAGCAGCTCAAAGGGGCATCGATAGAGCTGCAGCAGTTCCTTAACGAGTTCGATGGTGTTTCTGGTGTGCTGGATGACATGCGGATGGGCAAGCAGGAGGTATTGGTTAAGCTACGTCCGGGAGCCGAGAGCTTCGGCATCGACGGCCAGATGATAGCCTCTCAGCTGCGCGCAGCCTATTTTGGCCAGACTGCCGATGAAATTCAGATCGGCCCGGAAAATATTGAAGTCGAAGTCCGCTTTGACAAACAGGAGGCAGCCAACCTCCAGACGCTGGCTAGCTTCCCGGTGATCCTGGGTGATGGCAGCCAGATCCCGCTGGCCTCGATTGCGATGCTGGAGTACCAGCGTAATTTTGTCCGTATTCAACGGATCAATGGGGTCAGGACCCTGAGCGTTTTTGCTGATCTCGATAGCAGCAAGATTAGCTCGACGGAAATTACCCGTCAGTTCCGGAGTCGCTTGATGCCTGAGCTGCAACGGGATTACCCTGGCCTTCGTTTCGACTTTGAGGGTGAGGCTAAAGATACGGCGCAAACCGGACAGTCGATGGGGATCGGCTTTATGTTAGGGATTTTTGGGGTGTTTGTGATCCTCAGCTACCAGTTCCGCAGTTATTTGGAGCCGTTTGTGGTGCTGCTGGCGATCCCGCTGGCATTGATAGGGGTACTCTGGGGGCATTGGCTATTGGGTTATGCGCTGAGTATGCCGAGTATTATGGCTTTGTGTCTCTCGCCGGAGTGGTCGTCAATGATTCAATATTGCTGGTGCAGTATATTCGTCATCATGTTGACGAAGGAGAGAGTGTTCATGATGCAGTGGTGAAAGCGAGCCGGGAGCGCTTCCGTGCGGTATTTCTGACATCACTTACCACCGCCGCAGGTTTGCTACCGTTATTGCTGGAAACCAGCCTGCAGGCTCAGGTGATCCAACCGCTGGTGATCTCGATAGTGTTCGGGATCTTTACTTCGACCTTGCTGGTGTTGTTTATGATCCCGGCAGCCTATGCCATTCTCGCCGACTTTAACCTAGTGCGAAAGCATGAGGAGTTAGTGCCCGCCTAATTGAGTACGACTATAGCATTGTTCAACGGGGCTGATTGGCCCCGTTTTTTTTATACTCATGTTTTTATTAGCTTGGTTATATAGCGGGTAATACCGTGGCTGTGCGGGGAGATTGCCAATGGCCGGTGATTGGTATCATTGTGATGAATTGTGGCAACAGCTTTGGCAACAAGTGACATTTCCTGATTTGGTGCAAGATTCAACGGCTGAATTTGACTCATCCGATCAAGTGGAAAAGCGTATTTTTCCAATCACTGGGACTTATTGATTAGTTACAAAATCATTTTTCAGCGTTGAGTTGGTGGTGGTTTATTGCTCATAATGACGTTGTTTTTTTTGCTTATAATTACGCCTTTATTTAATTTATAGAGATTTTATAACTTTTTATATTGATGTTAAGGTGTTGATTTAATTTGGTTTGTATTCTGAATTTTACAATTCGGTTATATCTCTTTACATTTGCTGAGTTTCGCCTATTGGTTTCATCAATCTATTTGAATAATACTGGCCGCATCCCGAACAGGGGCTCAGTGGTTGGAGCAGAGGAAATGTTCTTTTCATCTAGCGGTGGCATAACGGATTTTGCCCCGAATTTTATTCAAGTAGAGGCAAAATATGACGCGAAAAACTTCATCTATTCATCCGGCAGATAGCTACAGAATGGAGTCAAATCTAAGAAGTGTTGACCTTAATCTGTTGACTGTATTCGATGCTGTTATGCAAGAGCAAAACATTACCCGTGCGGCACATAATCTAGGTATGTCGCAACCAGCGGTAAGCAATGCCGTGGCGCGCTTGAAAGTGATGTTCAACGATGAGTTGTTTATCCGTCATGGCCGGGGGATCCAGCCTACCCAACGAGCAAAGCAGCTATTCGGACCGATGCGCCAGGCGCTGCAGTTAGTGAAAAATGAATTGCCGTCTTCAATCTTTTCTCCGGAGACGTCAAACCGTACTTTTAAGCTGGCGATTTGCAGTCCGTCGGATATGCGATTTGCCCCTCGTATCCTGCGCAACGTGGCCGAACAAGCCCCGAATCTTCGCATGCAGCTAGAAGCCGAGTTTGATGCTGAGCTAACTCAGAAGATGCGGTACCAGGAAGTCGACTTTGTTATTGATTACGTACGTTTTGATGAGTCGGGCTTTTGCAGCACTGAACTGTTTAGCGATGAGCTGGTGGTGGTTGCTGCCGGTAACCACCCGCGTATTGGTGAAACGATCTCCGAGGCGGAGTTTGCTGCTGAACAACACGCCGTGCTGAAGTCCATTCCCGGTGTGAAAATGTTTGCGGACCATATCTATAACCAGCACACTTCCTATCAGGAAGCCTATCAGGGTGCAAGTCTGAGTAACATTATGTATGTTGCCGGCCAGTCTGATTTGATTGCCGTTATGCCGCGTTGGTTGGCAGAGTCGGTAGCACAGGGCCAGCAGCTGAAAATTCTGCCGCTACCGTTTGAATCGGCTAAGATCTGTGGTTATCTGAGTTGGCATGAATCATCTCAGAAAGACAAGGGCCATATCTGGATGCGTGATCAGCTGCTGAATGTTTGTGGCGACAGCTCATACTAAGATCCAGCCCAAAGCCAGCGCTTGCTGGCTTTTTTTTGATCGCCGGGTATCGCCTCCGCCCGGCGTCAGTAATTTCTTACACTTTGTATTATTTCTATTAATAACTCGTATCAGGCCTGTACCGGCAAGGGGAGGGACTGGGATCGTGACGACATAAAAAAAATAAAATGTGACGCTTTACAGTTGCCTTTTCTGGCACCGACGGTAGACTTCGCTGTCTCGAATAGGCTTACAGGTGTAAGCCAAAGTGGCAGAGTAGTTATGGCTGAACGTGATTTTCATATCGTAAATCGAATTCGTACCCAGATTGCCCGTTTGGGTGATCGGGTTGCATTGCGTCATCAGGTCAAAGACCAGTGGCAGGATATTAGTTGGACTGAGTTTGGTGAGCAGATCCACCAACTTGCCTTGGCTGTGCTTAGTCAGGGGTTGAATGTCCAAGATAAGGTCGGCATTTTCTCAAGCAACATGCCGCGTTGGACCATTGCTGATTTTGCTGCCCTTTATAGTCGTTGCGTGACAGTGCCTATCTACCCTACCAGCACCCCGCAGCAGGCTGCTTATATCATTAACAATGCCGATGTCCGGATTCTATTTGTCGGAGAACAGGCTCAGCATGATGCTGCGGTAGAAGTTGCCGCAGAGTGCCCGCAACTTGAGCGCATCGTCGTGATGTCTGACGATGTCGAGCTGGCCGATCATTCGTTAGTTTGCCGTTACAATGACTTTGTTGGCCAAGCCTCCGCCGAAGCCGAGACCGAGCTGGCACAGCGCCTCGAGCAGACATCCATGGATGATCTGTTAACTCTGATCTATACCTCGGGGACGACAGGGACACCGAAAGGGGTCATGCTGGACTATGCCAACATTGCCTCGCAGCTTGAAGGCCATGATACCAACCTCGCATTGGACGAGGGGGATAGCTCCCTTTGTTTCCTGCCGCTGTCACATGTTTTCGAACGTGCCTGGACGTTCTATGTATTGCATCGTGGCGGTGTGAACTGCTATCTGGCGGATACCAACAAGCTGAAAGAAACCTTGGTGGAAGTGAAACCGAATGTAATGTCTGCTGTGCCGCGTGTGTATGAAAAAAAATATACTCAGCCGTTCACGACAAAGTCGCGAGGGCGCCTTTTCATCGCAAGGTGATCTTCACCTGGGCGGTCAATATGGGCGCGCGGATGGCATTGTGCCATCAGCAGCAGCGTAAGCCATCGCTGATGCTAAAGCAGAGCTACAAGCTGGCAGACAAGTTGGTACTGTCGAAGTTGCGTGAAATTCTCGGTGGTCAGATTAAGTTTATGCCTTGTGGCGGTGCCAAGCTTGACGAGAGCATCGGCCGTTTCTTCCATGCGATTGGTATCAACGTCAAGCTGGGTTACGGGATGACCGAAACCACGGCGACAGTTTCCTGCTGGGATGACAAGTGCTTCAACCCAGATTCTATCGGCATACCGATGCCGGGTGCAGAAGTAAAAATTGGCAACAATAACGAAATCTTGGTCCGTGGCCCGATGGTAATGCGTGGCTATTACAAGATGCCGGAAGATACCGCCAAGAACTTTACCGAAGATGGTTTCCTGAAAACGGGAGATGCAGGCCAATTCGATGAAGAGGGCAACCTGTTTATTACTGATCGCATTAAAGAGCTAATGAAGACATCGGGCGGCAAGTATATTGCGCCGCAGGTGATTGAAGGCGCTATCGGCAAGGATCACTTTATTGAGCAGATCGCCGTTATTGCCGATACCCGCAAGTTTGTTTCTGCTTTGATTGTTCCTTGTTTTGAAACACTTGAAGAGCATGCTCGCGAGCTGAACATTAAATACCAAGATCGCCTTGAGCTGGTCAAGCACAGCCAGATCGTCGAGCTGATTGAGAAGCGTGTGGTTGAGCTGCAAAAAGATCTGGCCCGGTTCGAACAGGTGAAGAAGTTTACCTTGTTACCGATGGCCTTCTCGATGGATAAAGGAGAGTTGACCCCGACGCAGAAACTGCGCCGCAAGGTGATCCATGACCGTTATCATCAAGAGATTGAGCGGATGTATGAAGAAAGCCACAAGAAATCGGTCAGCCACCATTAACTTGAGTTATTAAACACCATATAAAAGGAGCCTTTGGCTCCTTTTTTTTCGGTTTGTTGCGCCCTGTGATTTCCTTTCGTGCAACGTTGAAGCTTTTTACCTGATTAAATCTCCCTATTACCTCCTGATATCTCCCTACTCCGTCAGATGAATATTCTCACTGATTTGCTGTATCTAGCTCATTATCTCTATTGCACACGCATTCGACCGAAGGAAGGTGGCTTATTTCACTGCGTTGCAGAGGAATAACGTGAACTACCTTTAGCTAATGGACTTGATTGATAAAAAAAAGCGTTACAGTTGTTGCGGGTTACCGTTGTTTGTTATGACAGGCGGCGGCTCACATAGCATGAAGAAGTAAAAGTGATTTCAATTTAGGCTAAAAATAAGCCCTAACTATGTTATATCAGCGTATAGCTAATTGATGTGGTGGAAATTCCGGCCACGACAAAGCGGTTGTGCTACCCATACTGTGCAATGTTCGTAAACACGTTATTCACACCTCCGGTTTACGGTATTGGACAGATTACAACCGCTAAGATGTGCCCGGAGAATTAGCTATATGGGATGGTATACACGACCTGGAGGCAAGAAATATGGAAATGTTGTCCGGCGCTGACATGATCGTTCGCTCGATGATTGATCAAGGCGTAAAACATATCTTCGGATACCCTGGCGGCTCAGTGCTTGATATTTACGATGCGCTGCATGAGAAAAGCGATATTGAGCACGTTCTCGTCCGCCATGAGCAGGCAGCCGTACATATGGCTGACGGCTATGCCCGTGCCACGGGCGATGTTGGCGTGGTGCTGGTGACATCGGGTCCCGGTGCAACCAATGCGGTAACGGGTATTGCGACTGCCTACATGGACTCTATTCCAATGGTCGTTTTCTCTGGCCAGGTTATGAGCAATCTGATTGGTAACGATGCCTTTCAGGAGTGCGATATGGTGGGGATCTCACGTCCTGTCGTGAAGCACAGTTTCTTGGTCAAGAAGCCTGAAGATATCCCCGATATTGTCAAAAAAAAGCATTTTATATCGCTGCCAGCGGCCGACCTGGTCCTGTTGTTATTGATATCCCGAAAGACATGCTAAACCCGGCAGAAACCTATCCCTATAAGTACCCCGAGTCGATAGCAATGCGCTCCTACAATCCGACCACACAGGGCCACAAAGGGCAGATCAAACGCGGGATTAAGGCCTTATTGGCGGCGAAGAAGCCTGTGCTATATGTCGGTGGTGGTGCCATCATATCTGACTGTGGTGAGCAGATTCTAAAGCTGGCCGAGTCGCTGAATATTCCCGTAGTTAACACCCTGATGGGGCTGGGAGCTTTTCCCGGATCGCATAAAAGCTGCCTGGGCATGCTGGGAATGCACGGTACTTATGAAGCCAACATGGCGATGCATAACTCGGATCTGATCTTTGGCATCGGCGTGCGCTTTGATGACCGTACCACCAATAACGTCGAAAAATATTGTCCTGATGCCACCATCATGCATATTGATATCGACCCGTCTTCAATTTCAAAAACTATCGCGGTCGATATCCCGATTGTCGGCTCGGCCGATACGGTGCTGAATAGCATGCTTAAGCTGCTGGATGAGCAGAGCGGTGGTAATGACGAGCAGGCGATTGATAGCTGGTGGAGCGAAATTGAGTCATGGCGCTCTCGTAAGTGCCTAAGCTACAACAAAAATAGTGAGCGTATCAAACCGCAGGAAGTTATTGAGGTGTTGTATAAGCTGACAGACGGTGATGCTTACGTTGCTTCTGATGTCGGCCAGCACCAGATGTTTGCCGCGCTTTATTATCCGTTTGACAAGCCGCGCCGTTGGATAAACTCCGGTGGACTGGGCACCATGGGCTTTGGTCTGCCAGCGCGATGGGGGTGAAGTTTGCCTTGCCGGATGCGGAGGTGGTTTGTGTGACAGGTGACGGTAGTATTCAGATGAATATTCAGGAGCTATCCACCGCCCTGCAGTATGATATTCCGGTTAAGATCATCAACCTCAACAACCGTTTCCTGGGAATGGTGAAACAGTGGCAGGATATGATCTATCAGGGACGTCACTCCCATTCCTATATGGATTCAGTACCAGACTTCGCAGCAATTGCTGAGGCTTATGGCCATGTCGGGGTACGAATTTCGGATCCAAGCAAGCTGGAGAGCGAGCTGGAAAAAGCATTGGCGATGAAGGACAAGTTGGTCTTTATCGATATCAGTATTGATGAGACTGAGCATGTTTACCCTATGCTGATTCGTGGTGGTTCAATGAGTGAAATGTGGCTAAGCAAAACGGAGAGAACATAATGCGCAGGATTGTATCGGTATTATTAGAAAATGAATCGGGCGCATTATCACGGGTTGTCGGCCTGTTTTCCCAGCGTGGTTACAACATTGAATCGCTGACGGTAGCACCGACCGATGATCCGACTCTATCGCGGCTTAACATTACGACCAATGTGGAAGATGATGCGGCCCTAGAACAAATCGAGAAGCAATTACACAAGCTCATTGATATTCTTAAAGTCAGCAATGTAACCGAAACCGAGCATGTCGAGCGGGAACTGATGTTAGTGAAGGTCAAGGCGAGCGGCTTTGCCAGAGCTGAGGTCAAGCGAACAGCAGACATCTTCCGGGGACAAATTGTGGATGTTACGACTCAGATTTACACGATTCAGCTAGCGGGAACCAGCGACAAACTGGATGCCTTTATCTCTGCGGTGGCAGAAGCGACTGAGATTGTTGAAGTTGCGCGTAGTGGTGTGGTTGGGATTGCTCGAGGGGAGCGCGCGCTGAAAGCGTAACGGCCTACGATTTAACGGCCTATCAACTGCCGTCATACTGCTATCTTGTTTCAAGCCCGGCCCAGGGAAACCTGAGCCGGGCTTTCGTCATTTTGGCGGGTATAAATCTTTCCTTTGAGGATTCTATCTTTGCTATTTTTTTTGTCCGGAAAGGCAACGCATCTTAGATAAAGTCTAATAGATAGATAGAGCAGAAGACGGGGCTTAAAGGGAAGATGGAGCTAGGCGGAAGGAGTATGGGCGATGATAAATAAACTACTGGTTCGGCTGACCACCCTTGGACTATTTTTATTGGGCTTTAATGTCAGTGCGATGTATTTCTTGTTAGCGGTACTGCTGCTGAACACCCACCATAAAGAGATCTTCTGGTGATCTGGTGTTATGGAGGGGTGTTGAGCAGGCCAAGAGATATACTTATTGCCAGTGCTTACAGATAGATTTTGATCATTTCCATCGCACGCTGTGAGTGAGTGCTCAGTAGAGTCTGTGCTGCTTCGTGGTTTCTGTTGAGCACGGCTTTCATCATCGCTTCATGTTCACCGTTATCATGGTAACGCTCCTCGTAGTGACGTGTACGGCTGACCCAGATATGACGGTATCGCTCAATTTGCTCATAGACTTCACGGTATAGCCCGAGCATGACAGTGGACTGGCTACCTTCTAATAGAGCAAGGTGGAAGTCACTGTGGCGCTTTTCCCATTCGTTGAAATCGACATCTATTGCTGCGGGGTTTATTCGACTAAGTTTGTGAAAGCTGGTCAGGATATTGAGCTCCCAGGCTTCATCGCCGTTTTTCATCGCACGCTCAAGTAGGGCTTGAGAAAGAAGCTGGCTGGTTTCAAACAGCTCTTCGAGCTCAGCGATCGATACCGGTGTAACCCAACAGCCCTTCTGGGGGGCAAAGTTCACGTATTTTTTTCCATGACAGCTGTACCAGAGCTTCTCGAATAGGGGAGGCTCCGACGTCATAGCGGGCTTTTAAGTCAGCAACAACAAGCTTTTGTCCCGGAGCGAGTTCACCGAGCAAGATGTCTTGCCGGATCATTTCCATGACTTTGTTGGTCAAAGTAGGACTAGACACTGCGTTCCTCATTTTTTTTATTGTTTTTAATGCTAGGCATGCTTGCTAGGGGATTAGTAGTAGCGGATTGAAGTTAATTGATAAACAGGCACCAGCCAACCCAATCATAGCCAGAGTATTGTTTTATAAGCAAGAGGGTATACCTTGCGGGAATCTTGCTATTAGGGTGAGTATACGACGGAAAAACAGGGGGAGCGATAGGAAACCCTTGATTCTGTGAGTAGTTTCCGCTTATCTCAGTAGGTATTAGGCTAGGTGTTAGGAGGGAAGGGAGATGTTTGCCTATCAGAACAAAAAAAACGGGAGCCACTGGCTCCCATTTTTGATTCAGTATGCGTCTTATAGTACGTGTACTGAAGCTGTGTTAGTTGTACCTGAAGGTACTAGTGCGCCAGATACCATTACTACGATATCGCCTTTAGCGCCTAGGCCTGTTTCCAGAGCTAGATCTTTACCACGGCCGTAGAAAGCATCAGTGCTGTCGAATGAATCAACAACAACAGGTGTAACACCCTTAGTCAAAGCCAACTGAGCAGCTGTCTTCGCGTTAGTTGTTACAGCAAGGATATTTGCTGTTGGGAAGTATTTACGTACAGAACGTGCAGACTTACCCGCTTCGGTAGCAACAACGATTAGAGGCGCGTTTAGCTTCTCTGATGTGTCTACTGCACCTTTACATACTGCTTCAGTGATACGTAGACGAGAGCTGTCCAGGCGAGAGCCTAGCTCAGCTTTAAGGGCAGCATCTGTACGCTCACAGATCTGAGCCATGATGGTTACTGCTTCGATTGGGTATTTACCCTTCGCAGACTCACCAGAAAGCATTACTGCATCTGTACCGTCCATGATTGCGTTCGCAACGTCACCCGCTTCTGCACGAGTTGGACGTGGGTTCTTGATCATAGAATCAAGCATCTGAGTTGCAGTGATTACGACTTTACGTGCACGGTTACACTTCTCGATCATCATCTTCTGCGCGAAGATAACTTCTTCAACAGGGATCTCAACACCTAGGTCACCACGAGCAACCATGATACCGTCAGATGCTTCTAGGATAGCGTCGAAGTTATCAACACCTTCCTGGTTTTCGATTTTAGAGATGATCTGGATCTTCTCGCCGCCGTTCGCATTTAGTAGCTCACGGATTTCTTTCACGTCTTCCGCTTTACGGATGAAAGAAGCTGCAACGAAGTCAACGCCTTGCTCACAGCCGAACTTAAGGTCAGCTTTGTCTTTTTCAGCAAGAGCAGGAAGTTTTACAGAAACGCCTGGTAGGTTTACACCTTTGTTTTCACCAAGGTCACCGTTGTTAAGTACTTTACACTTAACTTCAGTTTCAGTTGTTTCAAGAACTTCCATCTCGATCAGACCGTCGTCAACCAGGATAGTGTTGCCTTTAGTCAGATCTTTAGCGAAACCAGGGTAAGTAACCGCTACGCGGTCTTGGTTACCGACAACAGAAATATCTGTAGTGAAAGTGAATTCCTGGCCAGCAACCAGAGAAAAGTCTTGACCGTTTTCTAGCTTGATTGTACGGATCTCAGGACCTTTAGTATCAAGCAGGATGGCAAGTTGCTTGCCAGTTGCTGCCATTACTTCACGCAGGTTGTCGATACGCTGACCGTGCTCTGCAAAGTCACCGTGCGAGAAGTTAAGACGCATAACGTTCATACCAGCGTTAGCTAGTTTAGTTAGCATCTCTTTTGATTCTGTTTTAGGTCCAATCGTACATACGATCTTAGTCTTTTTCATTGAGGATTGTCTCCGGACGAACTTTTACCCAAGGGAAATTTGAATCACAGAGTTATACATGAAAACAGAAGTGCATTTATGTTGAAATACGCCTACAAATTGCGGGCCAGATCAAATAATTGTAACTTCTAGTGGTCAGTTCTAAGTGATAATACAAATTTTTTTTACAAAAATATTGCCTTATGAAAGCATCGGGTTGCTTTCATAAGGCAGATCTTATGTACATGTTTTGTTCTTACCGTCCCGTCCTTTAAGGATGTTCTCACGTTATCATGACGAAAGTGTGTCGAGCAGCCACAAAACTGGCTAACAAACAAGCTCAGTAATATAGCACAGCTTGATTCTTTTATCACCTTGTGATGATGCGCAAACTTTTCACTACTGTTTTTATAGAGGGTGAGATTATCTACTTATTTCACAGATTTTTTTTGTTATGTATCAATAGTTGATTTATTTCTAGCTCTGAAATAAATATAAGTAGCCTGATTGTTCTCTTGTGTAAACATAATGTTTCCAGTCGTGCTTGTGCTAGGAGGTATTGATAATGTTTTTTTTGCGCATAGTTTGTCTAGCTGGGAGCCATATTCTCACTAATAAGCGGCTGTATTGTTGTTAACCTTCTGACTCACAACCTTGATTCTCTCTTCAACAGCGCTTTATCTATTTCTCCTTAGCTACCTTGCCACCCAACTACGGAAAGTCTCATCACAATATTCTGCCCAGAAAAATATGTCTTTGGACTTGTTTAGAAACTAAGGGGAGTTTGTCATGGGACAAAAAGAGAGTTCCGCGAATGGATAGAACTAATGACCATAACTGATATTGATTGCTGGTTGGGTTTCTGCATAGGAGCTGTCTCCTGCCAATAAAATTACATAGTTTATTGATATTAAAGAATTTGTTGATTTAACGTTTGCGTGCACTTTAATTGATATTTATCGGGGTGTATTGCGTTAACTTCTTATTCGAATGTGAGCGATGTCTGATTTATTCCTTCTCTTATCAGAAATACTGCCCCTTCAATTGTATGTTATAACATAACGGCTCATATGTTGTTTATGTCACCAGCATGCTTAATGGTTCACCACAGCTGTATGGGTAGAAGTTAAGGAAACGCCATGAAATTAAGAACATTAGCATCAGTATGTACTCTCCTCTTCGCTACAAACACGTTTGCTGACGTTGTTGTAAAAGATACCGATAAGTTTCAAGATATTGCCGACAAAGTTAGCGCGTTAACCGCCAAAGCTGAAAATCCGCTGGTGGTGATTGATATTGATAATACCCTGTTGACATCGAGCTCTGATCTTGGGGGAGATATCTGGTATCAGTGGCAGCGAGGAAAGCTGGATGTTAAGCCGGCGGAAGCCGCTAAAGTTGATTGTCTATTTCAGGATTCTATCGGCCTTCTCTATGAACTGATCCCGATGAAGACTATCGAAGATAATGTGCCGGCAATGGTTCGAGACTGGCAAGATAAAGGTGTGACGGTAATGGCGCTGACTTCACGCTCACCGAACTATCGATATGCGACAGAGCGTGAGATGTATCGAAATCAGTTTGATATGACCATATCTCCGCTAAAAGAAAAGGGATCTGATGTTACCCCTGTGTACATTGACAACCCTAAACGAGCATTAAGCTACATCAACGGTATTATGATGACTACAGGCATGAATAAAGGCACCATGCTGAAGTATGTACTTGATAAGACAGATCAGACATTCAGTGAGATTGTCTTTATCGACGATAGCCCGAAAAATGTGGTTAACATGGAAAAAGCCTACAAGGATGATGACTCCGTTGATATGACTATCTATCACTACACTAAGGTTGAAGATGACCGAACAGCAAAATACGGCTCGGTGCTAACTCAGGTTCAAGCGGACAAAATGGCTAATGACTGGAAAGAGTTGAATCTTGTTCTGGATACGATTGCGCCGGCACGTATTGGAGACACCTGTTTAGGGCGTTAGTAATGTTTAGGCTGATGGTGACCCGCTGATACACGAAGTGAAGCTGCCGAGTCGGCTATAGATTATAGACAGACCAGAAATACAAAAGGCCGAAGTGGTTACTAACCGCTTCGGCCTTTCTATATATGGTGGCCCCTCACAGACTTGAACTGTGGACCAAGCGATTATGAGTCGCCTGCTCTAACCACTGAGCTAAGGGGCCAGTGTGCGGGAAATTATATGGGATGGTCTGGCGCTTGTCTAGCGAATAAAGGGATTGTTTTGTTTGCTTTTTAAGCAGTTAAAGTAAAAAAAACTAAAATTGGGAGGTTAATATAAGGTGTTGATCTTCAACCCATATCGGATAAACAAAAAAAAGCGAGCCGATAGGCTCGCTTTTTGGTATTGAATAGACTAACGCCTAGCGATTACTCGTCAAGGAAGCTGCGCAGAACGTCTGAGCGGCTTGGATGACGCAGTTTACGCAGTGCTTTGGCTTCGATCTGACGGATACGTTCACGAGTAACGTCGAACTGCTTGCCGACCTCTTCGAGGGTGTGGTCAGTGTTCATATCGATACCAAAACGCATACGCAGAACTTTCGCTTCACGCGGTGTCAGGCCAGCCAGAACATCATTGGTTGCGCCACGCAGGTTGGTTGCGGTAGCAGCATCCATTGGTAGCTGAAGCGTGGTATCTTCGATGAAGTCACCTAGGTGCGAATCTTCGTCATCACCAATAGGGGTTTCCATCGAGATAGGCTCTTTAGCTATCTTCAGTACTTTGCGGATTTTGTCTTCCGGCATCATCATGCGCTCTGCCAGTTCTTCTGGCAGCGGCTCCCGGCCCATTTCCTGAAGCATCTGGCGAGAGATACGGTTCAGTTTGTTGATGGTCTCGATCATGTGAACAGGGATACGAATAGTACGCGCCTGGTCAGCGATAGAGCGGGTGATTGCCTGACGGATCCACCATGTTGCGTAAGTCGAGAACTTGTAACCACGACGGTATTCGAACTTATCAACGGCTTTCATCAGACCGATGTTACCTTCCTGGATTAGATCCAGGAACTGCAGACCACGGTTGGTGTATTTCTTGGCGATAGAAATAACCAGACGCAAGTTTGCCTCAACCATTTCTTTCTTGGCACGGCGGGCTTTAGCCTCACCGATAGACATACGACGGCTGATATCTTTGATGCGTTCGATAGACAGGCCGGTTTCTTGTTCTAGAATACGCAGTTTTAGCGTAGAGCGACGAAGGTCTTCTTCGTAGTTCTTCAAGCGTTCAGCATACGGCTTGCCGGAATTCAGTGCTTCATCGATCCACTCAGAAGAAGACTCATTGCCAGCAAACAAGCTAACGAAGGTTTTCTTCGGCATCTTGCTGTTGTCGACACACATACGCATGATAAGGCGTTCGTTGGTACGAACACGGTCCATCGATTGACGTAGTGAGCTAACTAGGCGATCAAATTGTTTCGGGATCAGGCGGAACTGTTTGAAAATGTCAGAAAGTTCTTCGACAGCCACTTCTGTTTTCGCATTGTGGCGGCCATGCGTATTGATTGCCGTTGCCATTTTCTCGTAAGAATCACGAAGCTCCATGAATTTCTCACGGGCTAGCTCGGGGTCAATACCTGTATCTTCTTCTTCTTCGTCGTCGTCGTCATCTTCAAGATCTTTATCTTCATCTTCAAGATCGGATTCGCTTAGCTCGGAGCCGATATGTGTTGCCGTTGGTGCTGTTGTTCCCTCTTCGTTCGGATCAACAAAACCAGAAATAATGTCGGTTAGACGAAGCTCATCGGCTTCAACCTTGTCGAACTGCTCAAGCAGGTGAGCGATTGCGGTCGGATACTCGGCCACTGAGCACTGAACCTGGTTAATACCATCTTCAATACGCTTGGCTATATCAATCTCGCCTTCACGGGTCAGTAGTTCTACGGTACCCATTTCACGCATGTACATGCGTACTGGATCGGTAGTACGACCGATCTCGCTTTCCACGCTAGACAGAGCTTGGGCAGCGGCTTCAATCGCGTCTTCGTCCGCATTATCTTCAGTCATCATCAGTTCATCGGCATCAGGGGCTGTTTCAACCACCTTGATACCCATGTCATTGATCATCTGAATAATGTCTTCCACTTGATCGGAATCGACAATGTCTTCCGGTAGGTGGTCATTTACTTCGGCGTAGGTCAGATAGCCTTGTTCTTTGCCTTTAGCGACAAGTAACTTTAGCTGAGACTGCCAAGGC
>LLEN01000148.1_pt1 | contig 14920 bp, 21 predicted proteins | sample 595881 | NCBI WGS metagenome assembly LLEN01 (sample SAMN02919314, study PRJNA255460) | bioreactor metagenome | biome: chemostat; feature: culture 2012_10.3; material: sediment; isolation source: day86 10degC chemostat 2012 inoculated with Wadden Sea sediment taken from... | place: Germany: Bremen ...
CAAATTTATGCTCCAAAACAATTTAACGTAATTACTCATTCATTGTTTGTTAATGTTGATTTGCAATAGATTTTGTAAGGGGGATAAAGGAAAAGGTCTGCCATACAGACCTTTGTTCATAGATCAAACGGATGTTATTTTAATTCATGATTCCTTTTCTCGAAAATGCAAAATCAGCTCGTTTGAAGACATTGAAAAAGTCACTGACAGATAATTCAAATTCAACCGTTTTTAATGCTATATCTGTAGCAGTTAGCTCATCAAATGACTTGTCAGAATAGTACAAAGTAACAGAAAACTCATTTGATACGGATAGATAAAAAGCTTTTGCACCGAACACATTTTCTTGAGATCCGATTAAACTTTTATCCCTAGCTAAACCTGACAACGATTTAAAATCACCATCATCAAAAGCTACACTTCCCTGCCAATCATTATACTGTGTGGATGCGCTTAACTTATTCATTTAATTGCCTTTATTAGTGTTATAAATGGGTTTTATATCACGTATGCAAGCGGATTTATATGTATTTGTTACTCAGTTTTTCTACTGGTATACATTCCACATAGAAAGAATTTTGAGAGCGAAAGAAAACAAAACTGTCAACAACATATATCGAGAATCTTATCTGCTAGCTGAAACAGTTTTTTTTGATATACATTAATCAAACGTCCAATTCAAAAAAAATAGGCGATTAATGTCATATGCTGTAAGATCACGTTCATTATTTTCATAAGGTTACGTCGTATAACTCTCGACTAGAGCTCAGAAAGGTAGCATATGTCTGTTGGTTCCAAATGGTATAGATTTGATTTTCATAACCACACCCCTGCATCTAATGATTACCAGCAAGAAGGTTTATCAAATAGAGATTGGTTACTTGCTTACATGCATCAAGAGGTAGATGCCGTAATAATCAGTGATCACAATACAGGGTCGAATATTGATGCGTTAAAGCTTGAGTTGGAGGTGATGTGTCGAGAGGCTGAAATGGGTGATCTCGATGGCTTTCGGTCGCTAGCTATATTTCCGGGGGTTGAGCTGACAGCTACAGGGAATGTACATGTTCTTGCCATATTTGATGAAGATAGCACAGGGGGTGATGTAGAGCGCCTGATAGGCCAGTGCAATGGAAATGCACATATTCCTAGAGGTATGCAAAATCACCAACTTGTTCTACAAAGTGGGGTGGCGGGTATTGTAAGGATGATTAAGCAAGACCCTAATGCACTTTGCATATTGGCGCATATTGATGCAACCAAAGGGGCTTTAGAAATAACTAATCAGGCCGAACTTGAAGCTGCCTTTAGTGAAAAACCTGACGGTGTCGAAATTCGATATGAACTTGACAACATTTCAAATGGTACACACCTTCGACTAATCAACGACCTTCCAAAACTTAGAGGTTCGGACGCTCACGCCCCTGAAGATGCAGGAATCCGTACGTGTTGGTTAAAAATGTCTGAACTCAATTTTGATGGCCTGAAAAATGCGCTGCTTGATCACGAAAACTGCGTATTATTAGACTCCCCCCTCCAGCAGAACCAAGCTTACAACTCAGAAAACTAAAACTAAAAACAAAACTATGCTCTGCCATTGATGCTCAGCCAACTGAACTCCAATTCAGCCCTTTTTATAACGCAGTTATAGGTTCTCGCGGAAGCGGTAAATCAACCATCATAGAAAGTATACGTTTAGGTATGCGGAAGGATAGAAGCCTCTCAGGAGAACTAGCAGATACTCTTGATAGATTTAAAACTATCGGACAGGGGATGAACGATGATTCCGAGATAGAGTGTATATACCGAAAAGATGGTAACGATTATAGGCTTACATGGAAGGCAGATAATACAACTTCTTTGTGCTCATCTATCGAAGGTGAATGGGTTGAAGATCCGAATTGGTCTTCGGATAGATTCGGTATCTCAATTTATAGTCAAAAAAATGCTTTTCAATTTAGCTTCAGATAATGATGCATTTTTAAAGGTTTGTGATGAAAGTCGATATGTAAATAAGAGAATCTGGAATGAGAGAAAGGATCGATTTGAGCGTAACTTTAAGAATGAAAGAATCAAGTTAAGAGGCTTGCTGGCGAAGCAAGAAACCACTTCTGCATTGAGAGGGGAACTCACAGATGTAGAAAGAGCCATAGAGCGTTTGAGTGAAAGCGCATACTACACTGTTAGAACTCATTTGAATAAGCTGGAATCTGAAAAATCTCTAGTTGGCAGTGCATTAATTAGTGAGCTCTCGTTGTTAGACAGCATTTCAGAGTTGATTCCATTGGAGGAGTCACAATTTGATGAATTGAATGAGCCGTCAGAACAGTATCAAGCTTGTTTGCAACAAGTTCGCACGATTCAAGCTCAATATCGACAAAATATAACTCAAGCTATCGAACAAGCTAGAGAACAACTACATGCATTACAGAGTGGTGCTCATGTACAAGAGCTTACTGCCAATGTTGATACATCTAAGGTGAACGTAGCCAATGAAGCTAGCCTTTTGAGAGAACAAGGACTAGACCCTGACACATTAGATACGCTAGTCGAGCGCAAGCAAAGTATTCTAAATGAATTGCGAGAATACGTCGGGCTTGAAGATCAGATTGATGAAACCAAAGGCACGATTAGACAAATTACTCTCGATATTACAGAGCATCGAAAAACTCTCACAGATGGCAGAAAGGCGTTTATCGATTCGCTCAATTTAGAAGGGCTAGAGATTAAAGTTCTGCCTTTAAATGCTTCACCGAAGTCTATAGTCACGAGTTATCAAAATACGACAGGTATAGCGGCATTTACTGACCGTATTTATGATGAAGAGGATCAATCCGGGTTGTTAAAAGCATTTATCGAGCATCCTACCTATGCTCCGATACCAGCGGTAATTGACCGAAAATATAGCTTATTGAATGAGTTGAAGGAGTTTCACCGGAAAATTGTAAGAGAAGAGCTTGCCAATGAAACAGGGCTCCATGGTTCGTTTAAAAATAGGATTATGGCGATGACAGATGAGTCTCTTGACAACTTGATGTGCTGGTATCCGGATGATGGAATTCATATTCGCTATCGAGCACTAGGAGGACAGATGGAAGATATTATGTCTGCATCTCCCGGACAAAAGGCAGCAAGTATGCTTCAGTTCTTATTATCCTACGGAACAGATCCTCTACTTCTAGATCAGCCAGAAGATGATTTGGACTGTATGATGTTGAGCCAAAGTGTAATTCCTGCTATTGCAGCTAATAAGCAAAGAAGACAATTAATTATTGTCTCACATTCTGCTCCCATTGTTGTAAATGGCGATGCTGAGTACGTCATTAGCATGATTCGTGATCGAAATGGACTTCGCCCTAGCACCTGTGGGGCACTCCAGTCGCAGGAAGTTAAAGATTTAATTTGTAATCAAATGGAAGGCGGTGAAAGAGCATTCCGTTCAAGGTTTAGTCGAATTTTGAACTAAATATTATAATGGAAAAAAAATCTAAAGTTATCCCTTACTTTTCCCCGCTTTACTGGAAAGGCAAGGGTAACTTTGACATACTTTTTCTAGCCCTAGCTTTTGAGTTAGGGTATCCACTCTAACTGATTTATGCCCCAAGGTCGTTTAGAACAAAAGATCATTCATAAGCTGTTAATGCGATTTTCCCATACCAGAAGTTATCCTAATGGGCGTGCGTATATCGAAAGCATTGAACTAAACTGTCTTTTGCAGTCTAGTTAGCCGTCATTTTTACTAACTCACTGATTATACGTTGAAGTTATCAAGAAAAGACTACATCATAATGGCAGAAAAAGCGGCTTAGTCCCGTCTAAAAAGCGTTATATTTTTATTTGGTTTAGGTAGCAATAATGATAATTACAAATTTAAAAACTTGGACGTACGAAGATAGCATGGAAGGCTTATTATTCTTTGCTCAACGCATCTTAGAGTTGTCATATGATAAAACTGATTTCTCAGAGAAAAGGTATCAGTATCAGCATTGGATATTGTCAATGAATGCTTAGAATACATAAATTTGGAAGAAAAAGGGTTGTTTGACGTATCTAAATCTGAATTGGAGTCTTTGTTTATTGAATTGATTGATACTATTCGGTCAAACAAAACAATTAAAGGTGTATTGGGTGATAAAATTGAATACTATTTATCCAAACTTAATATCAATAGTGAGCGAAAGGTTACAAAAAAAATGTTCTAGAAATTTTGAGGATGAAACTCAAAAGTCATGATTACTACTCGTTACTTAAACGTGATTTGAAGAACTGTATCATTAATTATAAAAAGAAAGATGAGTTACATTATATTACGACGGGATTCTACCAATATTTACTATCATATGGCTATCAGAAAGGCACAATATATTTTTTTTAACTAATAGACACTTTTTTTTGACCGTTCTGGTAAGAACAAAATAACTACTGTTGATGATATTGATAGTTTTACTTCTCTTTTTGACTTGGAGAAGAAAAAAAATTTGAAGTGGTATTCACTGCCTCAAATCTGTTTATGGAAATAAAGGAATCATGTAAGCAGTTTAAATTAGAACTTTTTGAAGAAAAAGAACCACTATATAAGGCATCCCTAGAAGGTAAGTTCTACAGGAATAAAAGGAAGAATAAATTATTCATTTCCTGTAAAGACATACGTGCAGTTGACTACCAACACGCAATGAGAAAAGCAAAAGATAGAATCTCTTTTTTTTATTAGACTTGTTTGTAGTATTTAGCCACAGGAATAAGCCTTGGATTTCTGATTACTGCCTTGTATATAAGCATGACAAACATAATGTTGTAAATATTAGCAAACAAGGCAATGCTATGCATTCTCTTGGCGAGCAAGAATTTTCTTATACTAAGAAAATTTTACCAATTTTTATTTCTCAATTTGGCCTTCAAGCTGAGTCATTTCAACGATTTAACCGATGTGTTGAATTGCATTCTCACGCATTAGATACTGACGAAGTAGCATCTCAAATTGTAAACTTATGGATATGTCTTGAAACACTACTAATTACAAATAAAACAAATTCTCATATTAGTAGGGTTGTAGATACTGTAACACTCATTAATTCTTTTTATGCGGTGAGGAAGCGAGTTGCATCGTTAAGTGATTTGTTAATTAAGTGGAACAAAAATGCATTCGAAATTGCAAAGGAAAAAAAATAGGTATTTCAGATAATGAAATGGCGACTGCTGCGTTAGTTGGTGTGGAAGAATTTAAGCCTTTTGCTGTAGAACTATTGGATCTAATGAATGAACAGCCACTTCTTAGATATAAGTTCTTTTTGTTAGTTAGAGATATGCAGACTAGAGCTGGAATTAAAAAAAATTTATTGAACATGAAACTATTAGGTGTAAAAGAGACATTAACAGAGCTTACCGTTCAAGGAATAAAGTGTTCATCAGGGTAATATAAATGATCATGAGGATTATTTGGTTGAAACAATTCACCATTACCTTGATCTAATGCTGCTTGCGATTATTGAAAGGAAGGTATCTTTTAATGATATACGTACTATTGACAACTTCATACAAGAAATGAGAATTAATGTTGAATGTCATAATAGTTTTTTATCAGGAGAACAGAAAGAGAAAATTAATAAAAAAAAGAGTATGCAAATGTTCTTTTTGGACCGCAGAACTAAATAATATAACAAACGTTTAGGGCTTCAAGATACATTTCCTAATCGTAGAGTAGAGCGTTAGGGTTAACACTCTAACGCATTTCTGTCCAATTGTGAGTTTCAGAACCAGCAATTTGTCTTGTACGATCTAGTCGTGACTTACAAGTTAATGTGTAAGATCGAGTATGAGTCAGTACACCTTATATGAGGTGATTTCTCTACTTCCGCCAACAGATGCATTCTCAATGGGAGAAATCGGCGGTAATTCTTTTCTCGCAATATTAATGTTCGTTTTATCAGCATTTGCATTCCTTGCATATCGAAAGCTAACTAGGTGAGTGGAAAATGAAATTCATGTCTGATATTGCGAGGGTGGGGCGTAAGTTTGGTGTAAAGCCAGTTTCAAACCCTATCCCAGTACTTGAGCAGAAAGCAAAACTAATAAAAGAAGCACGATTTGTCTTAGGTGCGGGGAAAATCCCACTCCTTGTCGGGCGTTCTGGTACAGGAAAAACAGTGATTGGCCGTGAGCTTTTAAATCTCCCTCAAAATGATACACAGCCAATGCTTAATTTGCGGCATGACCTTGGCCGTTTGCTTCGCCCTGATGACTATTTCAAGCCAGAAGTAAATAGTACATTGTTTATTGATGAGTTGAGTGATTGTGAGATAGGGGAAGCTTTTTTTTCAATATGCTGTCAGTGGCGATTAGCCACGAAATGCATGTGGTGATAACGGCTCAAGCTCTCCGTGATCTAAATGTTGACATTATCAACGATGAACGTGTTGTAGCATTTTATCTTTAAAAGCGGGATGGGAATATGAAATGCTTGCAGTACTGCAATTTTGAAACTCGATTCCTGAGTGCATTGCAGAGCGTAGCGAACCCATGCGATCAGGAATGAGTATCTATCAGGGTTTGAAATTTACATCGTGAAAGGATTGGAGTTATGACAGACAAAGAAAACCATGAGTTCACTATTGGGGGCAATGCAAGATTTTCCGCAAGAAATGGAAAAAAAATCCGTTTGCCGCCATAAACAAGAAGAATCGATACCAGGTAGAAAGATTAAAAGCATATTTGCCATCATATCCTATGGTCATCGTAGGTAAGTTAGGGGCAGGAACGGGTAGCGTGATTATGGAATGTATGACTGCACGTTCTAACGAAAATATTATTCATATCAAAGATCTTACTAAGTTTGTCGCTCAGGGTGGTTCTAGCAGTTCTATTGCTGAATTAATGCAGGGCGGCAATCGTGTTGTCATTGAGGCTCAATGTTTTGATCAACTTGAGCAGTCAGGCGTCGACTATAGCAACTTTAAATTAGTCACTATGTAATCAGGGTTTGAAATTTCCACATGTGAAAGTTCAATAGGAAAAATTAATGAAGAAGATTTTACTTGCCTTAGCTTTTGTTAGTTCTGGCGCACAAGCGAATGTATCAAATGAAGTTGCGACAGAAAGTTTAAAAGTGATGGTCGGCGCTTTGGTTCAGATGCAGATCGATACTAGCTGTCTCAAGCAAGTGAACAGCTTCGCTAAGACATATATTGCCAATCCAGAAGAATGCACCTCTGCGCTTGTTGAGCTGACAGAAACCTTGTCTGGTCAAGAAGGGATCGAGTCAGAACTCGATTTTATTGAGTCATTCAAGGCCGAATATCAACTCTAATCGGAGTATTGGAATATGTCAGCATGCAAATTTATAGCTGTTCGTCTTTTCCACGTTGCCGATATACACAACAATTATCACAGTGACGTATTCCAGGTGGGCATTGATAAAATTAAACTGTATTCATGTCAAGTCACATTTTCAATCAATGCTCACTTTGCATATTATTTTAGTTCTGGCAAGTGCCAACAAATACAAGTTCATTATCAGACAACTGTAGCCTTATCGCATTTGCATTAATAGCTTCACCGCCGATACTCAGCAGATTGGAATAATTCGCACCTTTCAATTGTGCACCAGTAAAGGTTTTACGTTGTGTTTTCTGGTGTTTAATGGTGTCGGTCAAATAAACAATATAGTTATGACTACTTATCACTTTACTTGTGACAGGTAGATAAAACTCATTATTATTAGTGCAATAAGGTTGGCTAGCCACATAACCTTTATCAACAATCGCCCCTGAACCACAATCCACACAACTTCGTGCCGCATCAACATAACCAAGATCAACTGCATCGTTTAACCCATTTGCAGCAAAAGCAAATGAGCTAATAGTCGATAAGGCTATTACTGAGATTATTTTCCCTTTGACATTCATCGGAACCGTCCTTTTCAATTGAGTGTTTTCTCGTAAATTATGAAGTCTTCGTAAGATAGTAGATTCCGGCCTATAGGACTATTGGTCCGAACCAGCCACGTTAAGGCGGCCAACGCCTCAAGTCTCCATACTGAAACATTTCAAAAACAATTAAATTCCAGCAAAAGCATTCTAAACTCGTTATGCAACAAGTTCAATATATTTGCATAACGATGAAGATCGTCTGGAAATAAGGGGCTTTGTTGAAGTACTAAAACTACGTGGTCTTTTAATAGGGGTTTTGTACCCATTTAGCAACAACACGGCTGGTTAATTATTATTACCTTTATCTATCGGCCGCTCACCGACCAATTGCAGCAGCTATCCCTGCAGTTGCTCGGTTTTCTCGCGTAACGCCGGGACTTCCTCGGCCTTGCTCTGAGCAAGGGCCAGGGACTTGTCCAGCTCGGCGCATTTCAGCTCGGCAGTGAGGCCGACTTTATCTTTATCGGCCTCATGATGGGTATCCAGGGCCATCTGTCGCTCTGCCAGGCACTTTTTCAGTACCGTATCAGCCTCTCGCAGCGATGTACCTTGCACTAGCTCTCCAGGCTGTGCTTATGCGTCTCGCGTTCACTGTCCAGCGTTTTCGTTAGCTGGCTGTTTTGCTCCTGGCTACATGCTGGAAGCCTCTGATTTCACCGTCCTTACCCTCGATCTCCTTGCGACAATCATCCACCTCTTGGGTCAGTTGATCGCCCCGACTCTTGGCCTGGCTCAGCTGCTCTTTCAATCGCGTCACTTCTTGCTTAAGTGTGGTTTCACTCTCGCTCAGTCGCAGGATCTCTTCGGCTTGATCTTCAATGAAAAGGATTTGTCGTTTCTGCGGGGAGCTTTGCCGTTCCCGGAAGAAGGCAAAACGGGGCCTGGCAAGGCTCATCCACTAATACTGGGGGTTGCCCGCCAGCAAAGGCACTAGATATAGCCTTTCTCGCCACAGAACACGGGACAGGGCCGGATCGGCTTGTTTGTCTTTAATCGCTATTGGCAGGGAGAAGGCAAATTTTTGGATCGGCAAAAGATCTTTTTTTTCGATCTGTCAGACCCATACAATAGACAGACCGACGGAGCCACAACGAGAAACCGCTAACTGCCATGACCCTGCCAGCCCAACTAGACCGATCCACGCCCGCCCTGCCGCCGCTCAAAGTCGACTGGCACTATCACTATGCGTTCAGGAACCTCGCCCTGCAGCTGATTGAGCAGGGGGCGGAGCTGCCGAAATACGTCCTGGCGCCGGAGATCTCGCTGTTGCTCGACTATTGCCCCCATGACCATGCCCGGATGCTGTTCCGGCTTCTTTTTTTTCGTCTGGCGGACGGATCACCGAGGTGCTGACGGCTACCCGAGCGGATTATGCCAAGGGCCTGGACGGTCGGGGGATGATCAGCCTGGTCAATCTGAAACGGCGGGGGAAAGGCCGGCCCAGGAAGGGGGAGAAGGAGCGTACTCGCGTAGTGCCGCTGTTAGATCCCCAGCTGTGCAACAAGTTAGAACGTTACCTTGTCACGCATTGTCCCAACAAGCGTTACCCCATTTTTGGCAGCAAGAAAAACCGCAGCAAACCCATCACGGCCCAGACCGCCAGGAACTGGCTGGCCGAGACGGTAGAGCGGGCCGCACGCGACGGGATCACCCTGCCCGATATGACAGTGCATACTTTTCGGCACAGTTACGCCGTCAATCTGTTGATTCACGGCGTGAAGCGGGATCAGCTGCAATTGTGGATGGGGCATAGCGATCCCGAGAGCACCCTGGTGTATACCCGGCTACTGAGTATCGACAGCGGATTTGCGCAGCCTGAAATCTCATTTTCAGTGCCGCCGGCCGACAACCCGTTGCTGGCCACACCGACCAGGCATCGTTTAAGCGAATAACGAACCGCGCCTGTAAGCGTCTATGAGGCGCTGCGCGACTCATGCCTGGCAACGCGCAGCTCGGTGCGATAAAGTCCGTGGGAACGATATGGCTGCGATGTAGTGGGAGTTTCAAGGCAGCCTCTCCCCTCCGCCCTGCTAAGCCAGCCCCGCAGGGCAAGAAATCATCGTGTTGGTAGGTTGTCTCCTGCTGAAGACCCGTTTTAGTTTCAGCGTGTTCTCAGTCTTTCCGGTTATGGATTGGTTAGTGTGTCGATTTTGCTTCAGGGTGCCTCGACGGGGCCCGTTAAATTGCATTGATTGAGTTGAATGGTTTGTTGTCGGTAGGGCAATTTAATGGGATGTATCAATAGCTCTTGTGCTCTTGTGCTCTTGTGCTCTTGAATGAAGAGTTATACACAGCACGAGGTGTTACAGATAAATTTTATTTGAATAAATGAGGAACGAGTTTAATTCAAAATGTTGTTCACGGGAGGGGCCAGAATGGGAGGGAACTGTAAACAACTAAAAGACAAGAATCAAAGATAGATAGTATTCCGCCGATTTGATCCGCCTGAATCAGCCGCCAGTTTTTAATAGATATACATAATAATGATCAACAATCAGCATACTGAACGTAAAAATTGATAAAATCAGATGAACCCCGGCCACTAAACCGTGATGAGTCAGCCTGGTTATCTCTATTGGTAAGCAACAGGTGTGCGAAAACCTCCCGAACTAACGGGATTCTAGAAAGAGGTTATGAATTTAGCGGAATGTCACTGTCAAAGTCCCAGCCAAACCCTTCAGCAAATTCGTCAGGAACTTCATCATAAGTAGAGGCGGGGAAGTCTATTTCTGTCTGGCGCGGACAGGGCCGAGGGCTCTTAGGGATAAAAACTGGCCACTCATTCGTTAACCCAGCTTGAAGCAGTTTGTTGAAAGATCGCTCGGCCCAGTCCCTCAACTCAGCAACTTTGAAGCCTAACTCTAAAAAAAATTTTATCCGTGAACCACTTAGGACATGTTTCGCCACGAACGTCATTCTCGCTAACCGAGTGAACCGGCTTGGTGTCAATGTAACCGGCATCTTTTAAGCGGCGGATATCACGTTCCCATGTGCGCTTTGCAATTTTTTTTCGCCGTGGATCTGTTCGTGGGTCTCGATAAAGACATCGTGACAGACTGTGTCAAACACATCTCGCTTTGCTATACCGATATATCGGTTGGACCATGTCATGTATGACAGCAAAGTGATAATCACTTTGCGAATACGATCACGAACCCGGGCCTGCTGGTTGCTTGTTTTACTTGCAAGTCGATTTAAGGATTTGAGAATAAATGGTTTTTCAAGATACTTATTGACCAAGTCAATAGCGCGGCGAGTGGATAACGGGAGCGAGTCATTGCCTTGTGCTACGATCACTCGCTTGCAAGTCTCTGAGTACTTTTTAATAGTACCCGCTTTCGACATTTTCTTATATTGACGCTTCTGCTTAGCAGACATGGTTAGCCTCCACAGCGTCGCAATCAACATAAAACGAAGACGTATCCCGTTGAGACTGATTTTTAAAGGAGGTGCGCTTAGAGACGGGCATGACACAATCCCTCATCATCGCAACATAGGTATAGGCGTTGGAGCGCTAACCGTTGGTGATCGGGGTTATGTCTGGATATTCTGGGCTGCAGGCAGCCGTAAAGGGATCTGGTCATGATAATAATTCCGCAAGTTAGAGGTCTGCTTGGTTGAGAGCCAAACATTGCGGATCACTATAATAATATTTTTTTTCCAAAGATCAAACACTTGATCGCCAGGCACAAAAAAAAGGCCAAATCCTTGCGGGAACTTGGCCTTTTCTGCGAATGCTATATTGTCAGGGTCTCACTCCCAACACACTCTGAATTCGGTGAATACACCACTCTAGTTCACTACGCGAAACTAGGCATTGTACTCTCAGATTCTTAGTACATTCTAACGTACCCATAGGAGAGTTCAAGCTATTTGATCTCCAATCGAATCGGAATCAGATTTAGATTTGATATTTAAACCCCTGCAGTGTAAAAGTTAAGAATAAAATAAACGATTAGAGTATAGTTAATTCAACAAATGTTGACGAAAGAGCTACAAATGAAAAAAAAGCTGCAGATGCATTGGAAGACGAGCTTGATAAGAACCGGATGTTTGCAAAAAAAATGGAAGGATCGCAAGTATTGCTGCGTGATTACATTTGCTTTTGGTATGGCGACGAACGCGGGGCGAAAACTCGTTGTGCCCGGGATCTGGGAGTATCCCCCAACAAGTGAATCGGTGGCTTAATTTAAATGTGTATATTGAAAATAGAAAGTTGAAACGCCCAGATCCAAACCCAATCGATGTTGTCTTTCCGGACTGGATCGAATCCTATTTTACATACCAAGAAAAACAAACAAAGGAGTAGTGAAGGCAATTCCAACAATGTCGCTAATTACGAGAGATTCGGCCCTCCCGTAATTAGCTAACCAATACAACCTAACCGGAGGCTGCTATGGCTACCCGCGATCCTATCGAAATTTGTAGGCAGATCAATGATTTTCCACAAGATATTCTATTTAAGGTCATAAATATCCTATTTCCTGAGTTGGCTCCCAGAGAAGCAGAATGTTTGTACTGGATATCATTCGGAACTCAAAACGCTGAAATTGCCGATATTATGAACATTACCGAAGACTCGGTTAAATCCTATACAAAAAAAACTGCAGAAGAAAACTTCACGTCAGCACCAGTAGTGCTCTCAGAGCAATCTACCACTGTCGACTTGATAACTTTTTGTTAAAAAAAAACCTAATCAATTAACAGCTTAACCAAAAATGCTGGCATGTATTCCAAAACACCAGCCAGCATTCACCCCACCTATGGTTATTCGTCGCTAAATATCGCTTTTAATATGTGATCAACCTAACATAAATCTGATTCATACCAACCAATTTCATAAGGGCGATATATACCAGCAGTGACGATCATGATCGTCAGCTATTATAAACTCTTGTTTTATGGATATAAAATATCATAACGTCCTTCCAAATAGCACGAACACCCTCACCTTTCAACTCCCCCCTAGAGGGGAATATTCGTCAAATTCGAAGATTGTTAGCATTTTCCCCGACAATCCTAAACATTGCGGAGAACTTTGTGAGTAGAAAATCGAAATCAGATTCAAATCCTGACGGACAAGGCACAACAGTAACCTGTTCCCTGGATTCTGAGTCAAACAAATACCTTACTGACAGTGCAAGTGATTCAATTCGTTCGAAAAAGGGCGAAGCTGAACTACGTCTTGCTGATCACTTGCGGCGATACAAATCAATTTCATCGCTAGGTGTTGTAGAGAACCGCTAACCAAATTTTCATATTCAATTGTTTATAACAAATGCATTTACGTGCAGGGCACTGTATTGCCTAAATAAATTGAATATCCGGCAGGTACTGAACAGACAGTCCTGATTAAAGGTTAAGTACAAATAGATTCAAATATTCCTGAAAGGGCTACGAACAGCGCAGGCAGGTTAACCTAACAAATGCGAACGCCAACATGCTGGGCGTTGACCGTTACCGCCGGGGATGGGAATACAGCACAACCCAGACTTCCACTACTGAAGCCATCTTCTTAGTGGTTATTGAATCGAAGAATCTGTTGTCCTGGTCAGATCGCATGACTCACTCTCGGTCATTCATAAACAGTGAGAGAGCTCTTTAAAAGGTCCAAAAGTCTTTGGCCCTCTTTAAGAGAATGATTATTTAACGTTGATACTCAGAGCGATGCCATATCTCCAACTCTATTACGTTATCGGTCCCCATAACCTAGCCAATTTAAACACACAAATTGTGTCGCCCCTGTCGTTCAGGGGCTTTTTTTTTGCTGGCCAACGAGTACCCCAATTATCCCACTTTTGTCACCAGTCCGGTAAGGACCTGGCAACAGACCAACGAATGTCTAGCGCATTCGTTACCCCTGTCTCGTCAGCCAACGGCTGTTGCCGAGATACCAACCGCTCCAGTCGTTTCAATATGTCCGGAGCAAACTTAGTTATAACTAACCAACAATAAAAGGAACAAACAATGTCTAGTAAATTAGGTTTTCTTATTTTGGCCGCAGGTGTGGCCCTTGTGGCGACCGAGCCGGCTATGGCCGCCGACTTGTTTGCCGGCGCCAAGGCAACCATCAAGGAAAATGCCGGCAGTAGCTCCGGGCTGTATCAGGCCATGACCGTCACCGGTCTTGGTGCGGCAGGACTCGGGGGCTACCTGACCAAGAACTGGGGCGGCGCCATCGGCGGTTTTGCAACAGGAATGATTTTTTACCAACGTTGCCATGACGATGCTCGGTCTTTAAGTTATGGAAGATCCCGCCCGTTTTTTTTAGTATTCCCAAGCAGTTGTCAAAAGGCGGTACCTTTCTCGGTTTTCCCCGCGATGAGGTGTTACCTGCCTGACAATTTTGGGATTATTCACAATGGGGCGTCATGAGGCGGTGGGGTTCATCCTCGCCGCCATGTGGTTTATCGGGTTGCATACCCTTAAAAAAAAGGCATGGGGACAATGTTATTCGCCTCACGCTGTACTGGTATGCCCCCGACAACCTCAGCGCCCCGCTGTTCTCCACCACTCCCAGTGCTGAAAAGCGCTACTGGATCCACTGAGAGACTGTCCATGTTTGATTCCAACAAGTTCGGCTTGCTGGCGATATCAAAGGGACTCAATGCTTTCTTGTTATTCTTTGCGTTGGGGCTTCTGGCCCTCAATATCATTACCGGCGGCCTGCTTTGGCAGGTCGTCTATAACAAGAGCCGCACCGTTGTTCCACCGACTATCAGCAAAGCCTTTACCGTTTCCGACGGCGCCGTCGATGCCGCCTACCTCCAACAGATGGCAGAGTATTTTCTCTATCTCAAGCTCAACGTTACTCCCAAAACAGTCGAACGCAAATACGGCCTGCTGCTCGACTACGTCAGCAGCGAGTCCTGGCCGACTATCCAGCCGACTCTGATGGCAGATGCCCTGAATGTGATTGACGACAACGTCAGCAGTACGTTTGATATCGAAAAAGTCCGGGTGTCCGAGGAAACCCTGCAGGTCAAACTGACCGG
>LLEN01000149.1_pt1 | contig 14904 bp, 19 predicted proteins | sample 595881 | NCBI WGS metagenome assembly LLEN01 (sample SAMN02919314, study PRJNA255460) | bioreactor metagenome | biome: chemostat; feature: culture 2012_10.3; material: sediment; isolation source: day86 10degC chemostat 2012 inoculated with Wadden Sea sediment taken from... | place: Germany: Bremen ...
GAGGGTAACTAATTTCGGACAGGCTTCTAGTTCCCTTCCTTATGAAGGGAGGGCTAGGGTGGGGTTTTACTGCACCGTATTTATGATATTGTAAAACAATAATTATTATCATCATGAGGTTGTTATGGATGCTCTATCATTATTGTTAAACCGCCGTTCGTTGCCAAAGCTGATGGAACCGGCTCCGCACGGTAATGAGCTGGATAATATCTTTCGAGCAGGCCTGCGAGCTCCGGATCATGCTGGTTTGACACCATGGCGGTTTATCGTTTCTCATGGTGAAGGCTTACACAAGCTGGCGGATATTCTGGTTGAAGCCGCGAAAGCCGATGGTGCCGAAGAGGCGGTACTTGAAAGAGCGGCCAAAGCACCGTTTCGTGCCCCGATGGTGATCACTGTCATTGCCAAGGTCACCGAGCATGACAAGGTACCGGTAATTGAACAGCACCTTTCGGCTGGCTGTGCTGCTCAGGCGATGCAGATGACAGCAGTGGCACAGGGTTTTTCCGGCTTTTGGCGTACCGGCAAATGGGCCTATCACCCAGTCGTGCGTGAGGCATTGGGTGTACAAGGCGATGATATGATTGTCGGATTTTTGTACATCGGGACACCGGGTTGCCGCGAAGCGAAAGTGTCTGAGCGAGATCTGAGCCAGTTTGTTGAATATCTTTAATTACTTAGTTGTCGACTAGAAAACGTTTGCCGGGGAGCTGATACCCATCAGTTTCCCTCCTTTATTGATCCAGAGTGGTGACAGGGTTTAGCCGCAGGAGTAGAATTCTCCGCTCTTGTCATTATTCCGGAGCGTGTCATGGAAAATGTTCGCCTTACTCAATACAGCCACGGTGCAGGATGCGGTTGTAAAATTTCTCCTCAAGTTCTTGATACTATTCTCCGAACTCAACTAGCCCCCTTTTCAGATCCGAATCTTCTAGTGGGCAACGAAAGCAAAGATGATGCTGCAGTATATGATCTCGGTAATGGCACCTCGGTGATCAGTACGACTGATTTCTTTATGCCTATCGTTGATAATCCGTTTGATTTTGGGCGCATTGCCGCGACGAATGCCATCAGTGATATTTATGCCATGGGCGGTAAGCTATTATGGCGATTGCTATTCTCGGTTGGCCTGTGAATGTGTTAGCACCAGAGATTGCCCAGCAGGTTATCGAAGGTGGTCGTTCAGTATGTCGTGAGGCCGGTATCTCGCTTGCGGGTGGACACTCAATTGATGCACCTGAACCTATTTTTGGCCTTGCGGTAACGGGTATTGTCGATACTGATCGTGTGAAGCGCAACAACCAGGCTGAAGCGGGCTGTAAGTTGTATCTTACCAAGCCGCTAGGGATTGGTGTGCTGACGACTGCCGAGAAAAAAATCAAAGCTGGCCGAGCATCATCAGGGATTGGCACGCGATTGGATGTGCAAGCTGAACAAGCCGGGCGCAGATTTTGCCGATGTTGCCGGCGTCAAAGCGATGACTGATGTCACCGGTTTTGGCCTGATGGGCCACCTGACTGAAATTTGTGAGGGAAGCCAACTTAAAGCAAAAGTACAGTTTGATCAGATCCCGCATCTTCCCGGTGTTTTTGATTACATCGAGCAAGGATGTGTACCGGGCGGAACGGGGCGTAATTTTGATAGCTATGGCCATCGACTCGGTAAAATGAGCGAACAGCAGAAAGCCCTATTGTGTGATCCGCAAACCTCAGGCGGTTTATTGCTGGCAGTCGCACCAGAAGCCGAAGAAGAAGTACAGGCTGTTGCCGCCCGTCACGGTATCGAGCTAAATGCTATTGGTGAATTGCTCCCGACGGATGGCGATACTACCCTGATTGAGATTTGTTAATGTCACGCCCGAATTGTGAAGATTACCGACAGTTATTTGTCAATGATACACCGTTAATGGATATGCGCGCGCCAGTTGAATTTGGCCTGGGCGCATTTCCAACCTCGGTAAATCGCCCGTTAATGCAAGATAGCGAACGCGAGGCTGTCGGTACCTGTTATAAGAAAAAAAAGGCCAGGAAGCGGCAATCGCACTTGGCCATGAGCTGGTTCACGGTGAAATAAAAGCCGAGCGTATAGCCCAGTGGAAAGCCTTTTGTGAGGCCAACCCTCAGGGATACTTATACTGCCTACGTGGTGGCTTGCGATCTTGTATTACCCAGCAATGGCTGAAGGAAGCAGGGATTGATTATCCGCGGGTTGTTGGTGGCTATAAGGCACTGCGTCGCTTTTTGATTGAGACTATCGAACAAGTTGCTCGGCAGCCAATAACCTTGATTGGCGGCAATACCGGCAGCGGAAAAACCATTATGGTCAACGAGCTGGAAAACGGCCTTGATCTTGAAGGGGCAGCCAACCATCGAGGCTCTTCCTTTGGCCGTTATGTCACTGAACAACATACCCAGATCGATTTCGAGAACGTACTGGCTGTGTCGATGCTGAAAAAGCAGGCCCTCGGTATCAACCAGTTCGTCCTTGAAGATGAAGGCAAGACCATCGGTTCGGTCAGTGTGCCTTTGCCGATTAATAGTGCGATGCAGCAGGCAACGCTTGCCATTGTTGATGATCCCATGGAAATCCGTCTAACACGCCTGATGGATGATTACGTTGTACGCATGCAGCGTGACTTCGTTGCCCAATATGGTGAAGAGCAGGGCTGGACTCGTTTTGCTGAATACTTGGAACGCGGGATGTTCAGTATCCGTAAGCGTCTTGGTTTAGAGCGCTACGAACAGATGTTGCAAGTCCAGCAAAGTGCTGTCAGGACGATGCAGAGTTCAGGCTCCCTGGAAGGTCATGTGGGCTGGCTACAGCCGTTGTTGGAACAGTATTACGATCCAATGTACACCTATCAGCTAAGTAAGAAATCCGAGCGTATTGTATTCCGTGGTGAATACGATGAGGTGAAAGCCTGGTTGATTGAGAAAACCCGCTAAAGAGAGTGACGAGGAGCGATGATCCTGTTCTCGCTTCTCGCTTCTTCTTGCCTGTGTATATATCCAGTATTTCCTTGTCCTTTTTTTTCTTCTTTTCTCTATAGTTTCAGAAAAACTAACTAATAATCTCAATGACCCGTCTCTATATTGCTGAAAAACCAAGCTTAGGCCGTGCGATTGCTGCGGTGCTGCCGCGTCCTCATAAAAATAACAATGGTTATATTGAAGTCGGAAATGGCGACATTGTGACTTGGTGTATCGGGCACTTGCTCGAGCAGGTTGAGCCCGACGCCTATGATGAAAAATACAAAAAGTGGAATCTGGCTGATTTACCGATTATTCCGCAGCAATGGCAGCTGGCACCGAGAAAGTCGGCTAGGCAGCAGTTAGGGTGGTTCGAAAGTTGGCCAAGCAGGCGACTGACGTTGTGCATGCCGGAGACCCGGACAGGAAGGGCAGCTGCTGGTCGATGAGGTGATTGACTATGTAAAGCTTGCTGTTACCAAAAAAAAGCCACTATGCAGCGCTTGCTTATCTCCGATCTTAACCCAGCGGCGGTGAAGCGGGCGCTGGGCAAGATGCGGAGCAACCGTGACTTTATTCCGCTGTCAGTTTCCGCGTTGGCACGCTCGAGAGCCGATTGGCTGTATGGGATGAATATGACTCGGGCGTACACCCTGCTGGGACAGAAAGGGGGATATCGGGGAGTGCTATCGGTCGGTCGGGTACAAACGCCGGTTTTGGGGTTGGTTACCCGGCGAGATGATGAAATTGCTAACTTTGTTCCCAAGCCCTTTTATGAATTATTTGCCCTGATCCCCTATCAGACAACGTCATTCGCGCCCGGTGGAAACCCAGCGATGCGTGCAAGCCGTGGCAGGATGAAGACGGGCGAGTACTGAACCGGAAACTGTGTGAAAATATCGTAGACCGGATTAAGGGGCAGCCTGCAGAGGTGACTGAATCCGAGCGCAAAGAAACCCGACAGGCCGCACCTTTGCCTTATTCGCTATCAGCCTTGCAGATCGATGCTGCGAAGCGGTTTGGGATGAGTGCGGCTGATGTCCTGGCGACTTGCCAATCTCTTTATGAAAAGCACAAAGTAATCACTTACCCTCGCTCGGATTGCCGGTATTTGCCGCTGGACCATTTCCGGCAGGCGGGCGAAGTGTGCAAGGCGATAGCCAGTACGGCCAATGAGCTAAGCTCGGCAGTCAAGGGGGCTAATACCTCTCTCAAGTCAAAGGCCTGGAATGATAAGAAGGTCGATGCTCACCATGCAATTATTCCGACGCCTAAAGCGCTGAACAGTAATACGTTGAGTGGAAGCGAGAGTAAGATCTATCAGCTGATTGCTAGGCAGTACCTAATGCAGTTTTATCCTGCTGCGGTCTATAGCGAGGCGAAGTTAGTCTTTACTATTGCTGGTGGTATGTTTGTTGCCAAAGGACGTCAATTGATGAGTGCTGGTTGGCGAGATCTGCTGGGGCGTGATGACTCTGCTAATGAACAGGACTTGGCTGATAAGGTACCGCCGTTGGAAAAAGGTACGGTGCTTACCTGTCAGGATGGTGAAATCAAAGACAAGATGACTGAGCCTCCCAAGCCGTTTACCGAAGCGACACTGCTGCAGGCGATGACAGGTATCGCCCGTTTTGTTTCGGATCCTTCATTGAAAAAAAATCCTCCGCGATACCGATGGTCTGGGTACCGAGGCAACCCGGCCGGTATTCTTGATATTTTATTCAAGCGTCAGCTGCTGATACGACAGGGCAAGAGTATTCATGCCACTGAGGCTGGGCGGGGGCTTATCTATGCGCTTCCTGACGAGGCAACGTATCCAGATATGACGGCACACTGGGAGCACCAGTTGCAAGATATGGCAGAAAAGAAATGTGCCTATCAGCCGTTTATGGAAGCCTTGCAGAGCCAAGTTCAGCAGATCATGGATAAAGTGCAACACAGCGAGGTTCCTCCTAGTTTGCGAGAGCTGAAATCGCCCGAGCCCTTCAAAGGAGGCAAGAAGCGGCGCTTTAGCAAAGGAAGCAAAGGAGGTGCTAAGAGCGGAACCAAGGCCGGGAGCCGAACTGGTGTGAAGCGCAAGCCTGGGAAGAAAGCCGACTAGGTGTGCTCGAAATACTGGTTTCGCCCCAGAGATTTGGCTTCATATAATGCGGTGTCGGCTTGTTTGAAAAACTCTTCTGCTGACCCTTGCTCTGACGGTACGTTGGTACTGATACCGATACTGATGGTGACAATATCAGGGGCGCAGTCTGTTCCCTGGGTACGGGGTAGCTGCAGTTCGCGGATTGCATATATGGCCCTTTGGGCGGCGTAGCGAGCGGCACTTTTATCTTGGCCAGGAAGCAATAATACAAACTCTTCTCCGCCGAAGCGAGCAAACAGCGCACCCGCTCTTTTTTTTCTAACGTTGCCAAGGTATTGGCAATGATTTTTAGGCACTGGTCACCGGCGGCATGACCATAGCAGTCGTTATAGGCCTTGAATAGGTCAACATCAATGATCAGCAAGGATAGCGGCAGCTCATGGCGCTCCGCTCTACGCCACTCTTCGTTTATTCTTTCATCAAAAACTCGGCGGTTGGAAACTGAAGTGAGTGGGTCGAGCCGGGAGATTTTTTTTCCAGCTTGCGGTTGACGCTCTCCAGTTCTGCGGTGCGGTCGGATACACGCTGTTCCAGCTCTCTGTTTAAGTTAATAAGGTTTTCTTCCGCCTGGCGTCGAACCAGATGCTGAGAAACTATAAAGCCAAATTGCTTTAGCAATTGCTGGTGGTAGTTATGAAGTGGTGTGCCTGTTAGCAGGTTGTCACAGGCAATCCAGCCGACTGGAGTGTCTTCGTCCCACAGTGAAATATAGGCACTCCAGCCAAACCCCACCTGCTTGAGCTCGTGGTAGAGCGGGGTATTGTCTTCAATGGCTAGATATTCTTTTTGCCTGTAGTCCTGATTTATTTTGGTGAACCAGAGGTCCGGAATTTCTTCTTCAAAATAGTGTTCATTAACGGTATTTCCATGAATATCTGTACCGTATGTGCCTTGCATACGGTGTTTTCCTTTGAACAGAAAGATGGCCATTCGGTCGATAAGGAGCTGTTTCTTTGCCTCATCGACAGCAGTGAACAACATATTGTCCATAGAGCCGGCGCGCCAAAGCTTGAAGGAAATATCATGTAACGCCTGAAGTTGATCTTGTAATACTTGCTGTTCTTGTTGGCTGATCTGTAGCTCTCGCTCAGCAGATCGGCGGCCGTCATATTCGTCCTGTATGCTTTCACTGAGCAGACAGGCATCGAGTTCGGAGGCCATCAAGGTGGCAAGAAAAGAGAATTCGTTACCGTCTGGGATAGACTGCCCTGGAAAGTCGACAATCAGGCAGCCGATGATATGCGAGCGGCGCTCCAGAGGGAGACATAAGCGAGAGTATCCATCACGAAAATCAACTTTGGGTTTTTTTTCTCACGAATAGCTCTGGTGACTTGAAAGAATGGAATGCAGTTACGGTCAGTGATATCGGTGGGGGGAAATTGATAGTGTATTCCCGAATCGTTCATTTCGAGTAGGATTTTCCACCGGGATTTATAGGCAACGACAAGCTGGGCTTGGCTGGCTGCAAAGCTTTCACTTAAATTCCGGCAGGTGAGTTCGCAGACAGTACGAAGTCCGTGAGCTTTGCTCCACTGCTTAAGAATACGTTGATAAAAGTTATTTAACCGTTCAGTTTGGATCAATATAGGCAGTCCATGTCGATATTCAAGTCTGTGTTGAGCATCTATTTTTGTCTATCACAGAAATAAAGCTAGGCACCTAGCCCGCATTATGATCATAAAGTTAGGCAGGTTTATAAATTTGCGACTCAAAACACACCGTATCTCGGTGGGAAAGGGGGATTGTGTAGGATAGCGGAAATAAATAACCTCAAGATTTTCAGCTTGAGGTTATAGGTACGTTAATTAGTAGGACTTTTCTGAAGTTACCTTGGTGAAGAGTTACTTTCTGAGCTTTGTGCACCCCAAATCGGAGCACAACCAGGGTGTGTGGCTGGTGACGCGCCAGAGCCCAACTGCTGACACTCAACTCCCGCGTATTGATGATTAGCTGTGGTTGCTTCGCAGCCTGTTAGGGCGGCTGCCACTACTAATAGAATTACTGCTGTTCTATTCATACTGTTTCCCCTTTTCCTTGGATAGATTTTCTTCCGAAAAAAAACAGAACAAAAGACACGAGCTACATTGTTGTTTAGCAATAACATAACAATCACCAGATATTTAACCACTTTATTGCTATGGTTAATTTCATGCTGTAGTTAAGGTTTGCTACTGTTTGCATATTAATAGTAGTACAAATCCGGTTGTGCTTATCCGGTCGTAACTGGAACATCCTCAGTGTTTGATTTGAAACAAAGCCATAGGATTAAAATTAGAAGAGGTTGCTATTTTGTACAAAATGGCATGTTTTATTCCTGTTTATTTAGACCGAATAGACACAAGGCAGCAGTATTAACGAGTCACTATTGATATCACCATGGGATTACAGAACCATCATAGTTGTAAAAGCCGCCACTTTGTTTAGTGGTAAGGTTATCAATTACTGTTTTAAGCTTTTGGGCTGAATCGCATGTAGACAAGATGGCGTTCGGCCCGCCCATCTCTGTCTGTACCCAGCCAGGATGAAGCGCAACAGAGATGATCCCCTGTGGTGAGAGATCGTTAGATAAGCTTTTGGCGACGGAATTGAGCGCCGCTTTCGAGGAGCGATAAATATAACCGCCGCCGCTGGTATTTTCTGTCATGCTTCCAACCTTGGAAGACATATTGGCGATGGTTCCGGGTGTGTTGGCGATGAGCTGGGGATAAAAGGCTTCGGCCAGTTTAAGCGGTGCGATGGTATTGATCTCGAAAACTTTGCGCCATTCATCGCATCTGTGTTACCGAAGCCATAGCTCTTGGGCCATAGTACCCTGCGTTGTTGATAAGTAAGTCAAGGGGGATATCGGCCAACTCCTGGCTTAACGCAGCAATGGCCTGGTGATCGGTGATATCCAGTTCATGCAGTGTCACAGAGTCTGTGTTTGCTTGTAACTGTTTTAGCTCAATAGCATTATCTGTACGGCGACAGCAGGCGTTTACCTGCCAGCTGCTGCTAGATAGGCCTCCACCAGAGCGAGGCCAACTCCCCGGTTTGCTCCGGTAATGAGCGCACATTTTTTTTCATTCTTCCATTCCTGTTTATTTTTCGCCAAGTGTATACCAATCAAACTGTCTTTGTCGGTTGTTACGGCATTAAGCTGTCTGTTTGGTGATCGCAGGGTATACACCGTACCGTGTTGTACCATTTTGGCGAAGTATCGAAACTAAGACAACGCTACCGTGAAAGGTCAGCTAACTTATTATGATATGTATTGCCTATAATTATCGATGCGATCTATTAGGGTGGTGTTATATGACTCTCTTTTTGCGCGGGAGCTGGGTTGTCGGTATCGTAATACTGCTTGTTAGCTGTGCCGATACCCGTCACGAAAAGCTGGCTGATTTGGGTTTTACTCGAAACTATCTTGATGGTTACCAAGATGGCTGTAGTAGCCGCAAAGAGGAAGCCCTGACGTATCATGATGGCTTTCGTCGCGATCCGGAACGGTTACTGACGGACAAGAAATATGCCAATGGCTGGAGTGATGGATTTGAGCAGTGTTATGCCGATAATACTGACTATTTTTAGTGTGTGAAGTTGTAGAAAAGACAGCCTAGAGACTGCCTTTTGATATTATCGAAACGGATAAGTCCGGCTGTACTTATTTAGGCTGATAAAAGCGCTTTAGCTCATGCATAACCTGCATCAATGTGGAAAGCTTCGGCTTCCCTTCATTTTTCAGCTTATAGTCCTGATCATACACTCGGTAGTTGCCATGTTTGTCTACCACAGTGGTAGAATTTTTCTGCAACACGACGATGTCCTGGTCACTTCCTGCCAGAACCCAGCGCCGCTTGGGATTGTCTTCAAACAGGCTGACACCACTACTATAGGCAGAGGCTGGCGTTGTTGTTGCCAGCAGCGATTCCATCAGTGTCGGTACAATATCTAAATGACTGGTTGCACGCGTGGTTTGGGTTGGAATAATCCCCGGCCAGTGCATGATTAATGGCACTTTTAGTTGGTAGCGGCTGTAGTTGGAGCTTGCTCCCCAGCTATTGGTGCCGGTCTCATTAAATTCGTTGCCATGATTGGCCGTCACGATAACCACAGTATTTTCGAGGGCATCGCCCGCAACTAGCTGCTCAAAGATATCAATAAGCAGTTCATCAATATAATAGGCCGTATTCCGGTAGCTGTTTTTCAACAGCAGGTTGGTATCGACACTTACCGGGTTCGCGTTGGTACTGCTGAGAGAAGGTTCAAACTGCGGGACAAAGTTTCCGCCTTCCTCAAAATCCTCGATTGACGCCAGTTCAATATAACTGAACCATGGTGTGTCAGTACTTTGTGTGTCCAGCCAGGTTTTCCAATCTGCAATGGCCTTTTTGTCGCTGTCGCTGTTGCCATTACTGTCGTTTTTGTCTGTTTGCTCAGGGAGCTGACGGCGAGAGAAAATGGCTTCCGAGTAGATCGACGTCTCGAACCCGTTACCACTGAACAAACCAAATTGATAACCGCGTTTTTTTTAAGCGTCTCCAGTAATACGGGAGAGGCGTTAGCAGAACGGACACTATTCATATATCCGGCCGGTAAGCCATAAAAGAGCCCGAAGATGCCACCAGTATTTTCATTACTAGCGCTGTAATGATTGCTATAGTTCAGGTTTTGCTGTGCAAAGGCTGCAAGGTGCGGCATGGTTTCATTATCAACCATGTCGCTGCGTAAACTATCGACCATAATGACAAGTACATTTTGGCCAGTACCTGATCATTGAATGCTAGCTTGTTGAGCGGGTAACGGATATGTTCGCTTTCGGCTATACCTTGCGCGTCTAAGCGCTTGGCATACTCCTGACGATCCAGCCAGCCGTGTTTTTCCATGAAGGACTTGGCCGTCATCGGATAGGATAGCGGGAAGTTAGAGCGCTGTACTGTAACGGGGCGGTATAGGTTTGCATCCGCCCAGATATAGATAAGGTGCTGCTCAGGAAGCAGAAGCCGAAAATAGCGGCAATAGGTACGCCAACGTGTTTGCGCGTGAGCTTCCTGAGTTTGCGCCACAACCATTCCGACAGAATTAACTGCATAAGGAATATAGCGGTACTGCAATAAACAGGTATTGCCAGCGGGCATTAAGTTCTGTTTTCTCTCCACTTAACAGCAGGTCCCAAACGAGTGGGCTCAGATGCAAATCCAGAGACTCATAAGCATGGGTGTCTAGAAGCAATCCTGTTAGGCCAATAGTACCGACCAATACCGCAAACAACCGCATCAGGCGCTGTGAGAGGATTAGAAAACTGGCAGGAAAGAGAATCAGAATGTAAAAGCCAAAGACAAGAAACCCGAAGTGTCCGACCCAACTTAATCCGAGATAAAGTTGTCCCAGTATGGTCTCAGGCCATTCAGAATACGCAACATACCGAGTGCCAAGCAACATGGCAGCGATGATATTGAAAAAAACTGAACCAGTGACCCCAGCTGATCAGCTGGGATACTTTGTCTTTATAATTGTTACCGCTGGTGACCATAGATGTCAGTAATTCCCAGTCTTGATTGTGACGCCAACAAACAAACTTAATCTTCCTTAATTGAGGAGAGCAGAGCTTGAGAGAATTTTTCTGCGATTGCTTTTCTTTGCGATGTAGGAACGTCGGCATTGATAACGTTGGTAGCGATGTTACCTACGATCATTAGTGCCAGTTCCGCTGAAGCATCATGCTTCTCTAGTACATCGAACACGTCATCAATGATTTGTTCAACTTTTTTTTATTGGTGTATTTTGAAGTAATTGGCATAGGAAGTCTTGTTTAATGTTAAAGAAAGCGACTTATAATAACCTACACTTTAGATTAACTGAAATTTTTCCATTATGAGTCTTACGCTTTCGAATGTCATCCTTCACCAGTTGACAAAAAAAACGAACAAGATGAACTTGAAGTTCATCTTAGAAAACAAACGCTTGAAAACAATCAATCAACAGAGGACCTCGTTGCCGAACTACACCGTGTTTATAGTAGCAAAGGAGCGAAAGGTTTTGCCCACTTTGCAGAAGACAGTGAGTTCAGTCACTGGCTGAAACAAATTCGTACCGGTGAGCTAGACTTCCTGACATTTTCTAACCAATCGGCACAAAAGCTACAAACAGAACTGGCAAAGTATCCGTTTGCTGATGCCGGAACGCTAGTTATGGCCGAGTATCAGTCTCTTGCTACCGATTATCTGTTTATCGGCTTGCTTCCGACTTGCCATAGTATGAAGGTCACCGAACAGCTCGATATCAGTGCTACTGATTATTTGGATGTCGGCAAAATGGATATTGTTGCCCGTATTGATCTCTCGTCATGGGAAACTGATTCTGAGTCGAATCGTTATTTAACCTTCATCAAAGGGCGCGTAGGCCGTAAGATCGCAGACTTCTTCCTCGATTTTATGCAAGCGGAGGTCGGGCTGGATGTCAAAGAGCAAAACCAGGTGCTGATACAGGCGGTTGAGGACTACTGTGCAGACTCGCGTTTGGAAAAAGAAGAGAAGCAACAGTATCGCAAGCAAGTTTATGATTACTGCAATGGCCAGCTGCAGTCTGGTGATGAAGTGACGGTGAAAGAGCTCGCTGGAGAGTTGCCGACTACTGAAGACGGAACTGATTTTTATCAGTTCGCGGCAAATCAGGGCTACGAGCTGGAGGAGAGTTTTCCCGCTGATCGCACTGCAATGCGTAAACTAACCAAGTTTGTCGGTTCAGGTGGCGGTATTACGATTAACTTTGACAGCATGCTGTTAGGTGAGCGCGTTTTCTATGATGCCGAAACTGAGACATTGACGATCAAGGGGATCCCGCCGAATCTAAAAGATCAGTTGCAGCGTCGACTGAATACCGACAGTTAAGTTCTCGCGTCAGTAAAGCAACCACCTTTGTCTTTGATGAAGGTGGTTTTTTTTGTATCTTGGGTTTAGATATGACACTGTGGACATAGTTGCTTGTTGGAATATGGTAAAGATGTTGACTAAGGTTATTGTTAGCAATACTAGGCTGCTATGACTGGCTTTCTTTTCAGGTGTGGCAAATAATTTTGATAGCGACTTATTGTAGATAGTGACTAGTTTAAAATTAGAACGAGCCTACCACTGCCCGGAATTGTTCGGATACTGATCAATAACGTGCTTTGTTCTGCTTGAGTTGAGAGAGGTTTACCAACTGGATCTGGTGATGTGTAGATAGGGGTTAATATGGAAAATGAAGAACAGCCTGTATCGGATCTTGCTGAAGATTCAACCAACGGGAGTCAGTGCGGCTGACGGCTGGCCGGACTAACAGTGTGTCATCAAGCATTTTAGCGTTCGGCCTGATGTTGCTTTTGATCGGAACAGGCGTTATCGCTTATTTTTCTGTTCTTTCTGCTTCTACCCTGAGTTTTATCAGCTCGACTTCAGAGCTCCAGAATGAAGCCGAGCAGCTTAGATGGCGTGTTATTACTCTATCTGCAGACTCATCCCGATCGGTTGCCACAACACAATCAGAGCTGACAGCCTCATTTCGCAGCCGCTTGACCGAGTGGCAAAATGGTGACATCCCAGCTTCTGCGCAGGCTAAGATGCATCAGTTAGTACGACAAGGCAGGCAATTTGCTGATCAAGCTGAATACGCTTGGCTTGCCCGTGATCGTGTTCGCTATGCAGATAGCATGGCAGCACTTGAAAGCGTCGATATTAATCCTTTCCTCGGTTCGTTATATCAGCTGCAATCCTCTTTGGTTCAAGCGGAAACAAAGCTGACTTGGCTAACTTTGTTGCTTGCCGTTCTGGTGGCACTCACAGGTATTGGCGGAGTGAGCTATGGTGTCGGGCGGCTGGGACGAGTGCGAAGAGAGCGAGATGTATCGACAACGTCAGCTTTGTTGGTATCAGCTCATGATACGGTAGTGGCTGACTCTGAAAAGGATTCTGGTTTGATTGCTAATGACGTTGGAACTACCCGTGTTGTATTTGACGAAATGTCCTTGTCGACTAAAAAAAAGAGCAGGTCGGCCTGAATGGTACGGTGTTGGATACGGATCAGATGCTCGACAGTATGGATGGTGACAGGGAATCCGTCGTTATGTTGCTGGATATTTTCCTGAAAGAGCATGTTGATGATGCCAAGCGGCTTTCTACTAGCTAGAACATGGACAACAAGACAAAGCGAGTTTAATCGTACATAGCTTAAAAAGTGTCGCCAGTAGTTTTGGCGCAGTGCGATTGCGACAGCGTGCTGAATATATCGAGTATTGTTGGAAGCAAGGCATTGCTATCAGAACAGAAGATATTGATCAGTTAGATGAGGTTCTCGACGAGTTGCAAATAGCCATCTTAACGTATCTAGGAGAGGACTCAGGACCTGTTGTGGCAGATGCCGTTCAGGTTGAAGAGAATAACCATACTGAAGGGCACGCCGTTTTTGGCTCTGAAGGTATTCAGGAAGCAGAGTTAGAGCCAGAGACGCAGCCTGCAGAGGCAGCATCGCGAGGCACTATCAGCGCCCAAAGAGACGGTGGGAATTTGGCATTGCTCAATGTTGCCTATGTACTGGAGTCTATGGATGATGATGTTGAATCCGTCAAAATGCTGCTGGGAATCTTTATCGAGGAGCATGCTATCGATGCCAAAAAGCTCCAGCAGTTAGTCTATCAATGCACGCCTGATGAAATCGGTGAGACGGCGTTTAGGCTTGTTCACAGCCTCAAAGGGGTTGCGAGCAGTCTCGGGGCCGAGGCCTTGAAGCGACAGGCTGAGATCATCGAATCTAATTTCAAGAAAAAAAACAGGTTGTCGCTGATTCTGAATACAGGAAACTCGCGATAGTTTTGGACGACACAGTAATGGCAGCCTCTCGTTATTTGACAGAGCAAGCCGCAGTGGTCGCTTAACGTTGTTCCACTGGAGTAAATAAGCTGTCGTAGGAATAACGATGGCATTGATGGAATAAAAATGGCGTTATTTTGACCCAAATATATGGGGGGATGCCAACCCGCGGCAGAATAACAGCGATTGAGTTGGCCACTGAGTAGACACTTGTACTGTAGATTTGGCTTATTTTAAGCGGAATAGTTCATTCAAAGGGCAAAATTGATCTTCATCAAAGGTTGTTTTGGTTTGCGATGGATAATACCGCCCCTATGATAGTTCAAACGAAACATTCAGTTCGTAAGCAGCGTGAACTGGACACCGCAAAAGCATGATTCGCCTATATTGCAAAACGCTGCACCGTGGGGCGATTATCTGCCCTGAATGTGAAGGGCTTATTGAATATGTCGAAACGCGGGTGGCAAGTTGTCGCCTGGGAGAAGATAAGCCCAACTGTCTGCAATGCAAAAGTCAGTGTTACCATCCAGCCAGGCGGCTGCACTTTTCCCATGTGCTTCGTTGGTCTTCGCCAAAATTTGCCTGGCGACGCCCGCTGCAGGCACTGAAATTTAAACTCGCCAGCTTTCGTTCAGAGCGTTCGGAAGGGACGGTGGATGCACAGTCCATGTCTATAAGGTAGTCGGCGTCTATAACGTGGTAAGTCACACGTGGCTGCAGGGTGTGTTTTATACAACAAAGGCTGCATGAGATGCAGCCTTTGTTGGTTATAAACGTTACTTCTGGCAGTGGGATAATTCTCGATGTTAAGCAGAAAGTCCTAGGGTAGCCAACCAAGTCGCAATACGGTCGTCAGTGAGTTCAGGTTGACGATCTTCATCAAGTGCCAGACCGATAAATTTATCATCCTAACCGCGCGTGAGTCATTAAACTCGTAACCGTCAGTTGGCCACTGACCGACTATTTCACC